>Ga0157370_10000755_pt1 | contig 40393 bp, 32 predicted proteins | sample C35metaG_FD_113463 | JGI IMG/M metagenome (GOLD analysis project Ga0157370, IMG submission 113463) | Corn rhizosphere microbial communities from Kellogg Biological Station, Michigan, USA - C3-5 metaG | ecosystem: Host-associated > Plants > Roots > Rhizosphere > Soil | place: USA: Michigan... | reverse complement strand
GGGGGGTTGGATTGATAAAGATCCAGGTAACAGGTCTTGAGCATCCCTTGCCAGGCAGAGACGATAACGGGGTCGAGCTTTCCGCTGTCGGGTTTGTCGCAGCACCCCCAGATTCCCGAGTCCAGGTGTTCGGCCAAACCTATCTCACCCAAATTCGGCCGCTGAAAGATATACGCGTCCTGATGCATTTCGCAGATTCTATGCTTGCCTTTGTTTTCCTGGTATACCCCTACTTCCAGTTCAACCACCGGGTGAATGGTCACATCCGTGACAACGTGACTGGCATATCCCAGCAACCAGGAAAATGCTTTTTGCCGCGATGGGCCGTCAAGGTTTCTGATCTGGTCAATTCCCGCCTTGATCATGTCACCGGTACTTTCGTAATGCATCCGATCCGCCCAGGGCGCAGCATCGTGGCGACTGATATCCAGGTAAGGATAATCCGGACTGACCGCGCCGAGTTCGCAAAAGCGGAAATAATCCAGTATGGGAACAATTGCTTCTGGCGTAAAACCGTGGTTTCCGAGCCGGCCGGGCTCCCTGATCAGGTTGACGAGGGTGAGGTGTGCATACGCGCCGGGCACTAGGATTCTCCGGGTTTATGTTGTTTAATCGCGGGCATCGGATTTTCTTCCGGGTGATGTGGCGCCCGGGTGATGAGCGCCGCCTTTGCATGTCAGCGTTGGAGCATCAGTGGTATTGTATGTTTTGTTCCAATTTCAGAACCCGCCATGTTCATGATGCCTTGTTTTATTTAAATGTAACCAGACATCGGCCAAATATCAAGTTTAATGCGCTCGTCGACTTGTTGATCAGAATCAGAAGCTTTGCGATTAAAACCGATTTTGGATGATTTAAATGTTCAGTTATTTTGAAAGACTGGTTTATCCCTATCCCGATACCGCGGACAGGATTCCTCCAACGGGCTTTATGGCTTTTGTATGGGAAGCTACCAGCGGTGTAAGGCGCTATATCGTTGCGATGACCCTGCTTACGGCAACCATAGGCGCGTTTGAAGCATTGTTGTTTGCCATATTGGGAAAAGTCATCGACTGGCTGAATGATACGCCACCCTCCCTTTTATGGGAGCAGGAACGGCATATGCTCCTTTTGTTTGCGGCATTACTGGCAATAAGTCCGGCTTTGGTCGGAATACAAAACCTCGTAAAACATCAAGTATTGGGAGGAAATTTTCCGATGCGGTTGCGTTGGAATTTCCATCGGATGATGCTTAATCAGAGCATGAATTTTTATCAGGATGAGTTTGCCGGGCGGGTAGCTGCCAAGGTTATGCAAACCGCGCTTGCGCTACGCGATGTCTGCTTCATTTTGGGGGATATCCTCGTTTATGTAACGATTTACTTTCTTACGCTGATTGCGGTGGTGGGTAATCTCAATCCATGGATTTTGATACCTTTTGTTGGGTGGCTTGTTCTCTATATTCTGGCATTGCGGTTTTTTGTACCACGGATGAGCCAGGTTTCCCAATCCCAGGCCGATGCCCGTTCTCTTATGACAGGGCGCATCAGCGATGCCTATACGAATATTGCTACTGTAAAACTTTTCTCGCATGCCGGCAGGGAAGCCGGTTATGCGAGGTCGGCCATGCAGGAGTTTCTGAAAACAGTGCATAGCCAAATGCGGCTTGTCTCCAGCTTTGAAATCGTCAATCAGATCATGGGGGCGATTCTCATTATCAGCTCGGTCGGCGTGGCGTTGTTGTTGTGGACCGAGGGTCAAGTGGGAGTGGGAGCCGTTGCCGCCGTCGGTGCAATGACGCTAAGACTGAATGGTATGTCTCATTGGGTCATGTGGGAAATGGCTTCGCTGTTTGAACACGTTGGCACAGTGCGGGACGGCATCAGTACTTTATCGCGCGTGCATCTCGTAATCGATTATCCGGACGCCAAGCCGCTCCAGATCACGCACGCCGACATCCGGTTCGAAGAGGTATTCTTTTGTTATGGCGGAAATACACCGGTGATAGACCGTCTTTCATTGCATATCAGGCCGGGTGAAAAAATTGGATTGGTGGGCCGCTCGGGCGCAGGCAAGTCGACACTCGTCAATCTGCTGCTCAGGTTTTATGACGTCGAGCAGGGGCGCATATTGATCGATCAGCAGGATATCAAGCATGTGACTCAGAACAGTTTGCGTGCCAATATTGGCATGGTTACCCAGGATACATCGCTTATGCATCGTTCGGTGCGGGATAATATCTTGTATGGCCGTCCCGATGCCACGGATGCGGATATGATAGCTGCTGCGAAACGGGCCGAAGCGCACGACTTTATTGCAGGCTTGAGCGATCCAATGGGACGTAAAGGCTATGATGCGCATGTAGGTGAGCGTGGCATAAAGCTTTCTGGCGGCCAGCGCCAGCGGATTGCGATAGCCCGCTCCATGCTGAAAGATGCGCCCATACTCTTGCTTGATGAAGCAACCAGCGCACTGGACTCCGAAGTGGAGTCGGCAATCCAGTCAAGTCTGTATCGGTTGATGGAAGGTAAAACGGTGATCGCAATAGCGCATCGCCTGTCGACCATTGCGGCGATGGATCGCCTGATCGTGATCGATAAGGGCCGCATCGTGGAAGAAGGCAATCATAAAAACCTCATAGCGTCCGATGGCCTCTATGCGCGTCTATGGAATCATCAGAGCGGCGGGTTTCTGGGGGAAGATGTCCCGTACGAACTCACTCAAGTCAAGTGAACCCAAGATTTGTTGCGGGTCATGGTGTTGAATTGATAAATGAGCGCTCAATTGCCGGATTCAGGTTCAAACAGCAAGCAGTACCGGATGATCTGCCGGGATAAAGGTTCAGTATTTTTGATCTTTTAGAACCTCTACCAAATGCCGAATATGTACCCGCAGCTCGGGAACAGCAATTGCCTCCCAGTAGCGGGCTTTCAGCATGGGTCCCACGTAGAAAAGATTTCTCGCCGGGTGGCCTTGGTGATTAATCACCTGGTAACGAGCATTCACCTCGAATCCAAGTTTATTTGGATCCTGTTTCAAGTATCCCTCATTTCTCAACTGCACGATCAGCGGTACCGTTATCCTGGCAATATTACAGTTTGGGCCAGTGCAGTTAACCACCTGGCCTACGTCCAGTTCCCTGCCGCGTCCCGTATGCCGCTCTCTTATCGCAATTGATACTTTTTCACCATGCAGTTTGTAATCCTGGACATAACCCGCGATTGCTTCAACCTGTCCGAATTTGAGCATGCCGCTCAGGCGTAAGTGTGCCGCTGGTGCGAGACGATGCCGATGGATATCCCAGTAGGGTACAACGCGAGAAAGAAACTTCTGCCGTTCTTCCACTGAAAAACGGCGCCATATTTCGGGCGTATGGGGTCGCAGCATGTTGATAATGTCACGCCAGTCTCCCCCTTGAGCACCCTTTTTTTTGATTTCCAGACGCAACGCATGAATATAGGCGCGAACGGTAGGCGGCAAATTTTCAAGAAAAGACGGAAATCCCGTTGCTACCGGTGCTTTCGGATGGGAACGATGGGACTGCGGAAGCAGCCCTCGGCGAGAAATGAGGTAAATTTTCCTTGTATCACTATTACTGGTAAGCCGGAATAAGACATCGATGGCTGTTAAGCCTGCACCCAGGAGCGCTACCGGTGTATTTTCATGAATACGTTCCAGTGCGGCAGAATCCCAGGGATTGCTTATGTAAGCTTCGGTTCCGTAAATTTTGGCAACTGGAGCGGGATCCTCGGGAGCGAAATGCCCGAACGCCAGAACCACCTGGTCGGATCGGATACTCCGTCCATCCGCCAAGTCGACCTGGTAGGTGTTGATGCCAGGTGGCTGACGAATGGCGATCGCTTCGCCATGTATTTTTTCGAGCAAGGTTTCGCTGTTACGTTCAGTTTCCTGCCGCAGGATGAATTCCAGATAGTCGCCATAGAGCCGCCGCGAAACAAAAGTGCCGGCGTTGAAAGCCGGATCTATATCCTGGCAAAACTGGACGAAATGATTGGGATCATCTGTCAACGCGCTCATATTGCCAGCGGGTACATTCAGCAGGAAATTATCGTTCCATGTACGGTAAGCGAGTCCCCGCCCCGGCCGGGTATTGCGGTCAATAAGAATGATGTGGACCTGGGTTCCTGGATTCTGACGAAGTATATTGACGACAGTGAGAGCACCGCTGTAGCCGGCACCAATAATCGTTATAACCTTTGCCGGCAAGAAGGATACGCTACTCATCATTCTAAATCCGGTAGCTGGTAGCGGCTTCACCCAAAGAAGTGAGCGTCAAATAATACGAAATATTGTTATTAATCATAATATTGATATATTAAATGAGTGGGCAACTACCGGATTTGGGATAAACAATCTTTCCGGAAAAATTCCTTGTTACGAATGTGGGCGCACAGGCTGTTTGGTATGTATGCTTTGAGAATGGGAGGGGCTGGAAAGTATAGTCCGTGAAAGCCGGAAAATAATCCGGATGAGGGAACCGGCGTATGATTTCTCGATTTCAGCCGCCAGTTCAGGTGTTGAATTCCACATCCACCTCGGGTCTGACGCCCGAGCGTATAGCCGCCTCGGTCAGTGATGGCAGGCAAAGCTCGATGAAGCGGTAGGCGTATCCGCGCAGGTAGTGGCCGCGCCTGACAGAGATATTTGTGGTATTTTTCTCGAACAGGTGCGAACTGTCGAGCAGCTTGAGCTGTATATCCCGCGCCGGATTGAATGCCATCGAGGCAACAATGCCCACCCCCAGCCCAAGCTCGACATAAGTCTTGATGACATCAGCATCAAGTGCCGACATCGCGATGTCAAGCACTATTCCTGCCTTTGCGAATGCCTCGTCGATTCCTCCCCGTCCGGTGAAGCCCTCATGGTAAGTGATGACCGGAAAATCGGCGATCGCTTCGAGCGTAAGCGGTTGCACCAATTCCAGAGGATGGCCATGCGGCACAATCACTGCATGATGCCATGAGTAATAGGGGAAAGACGCCAATTCGGTGATGCTTTCCAGCGCTTCGGTGGCGATACCGATATCTGCAACGCCGTCGAGCAGCATTGTGACGATTTCTGCGGGGCTCGACTGATGCAGGATGAGATGCACGCTCGGAAATGCCTTTTTGAATCGCGTCACTACCGATGGCAGCGCGTATTGCGCTTGCGTATGCGTGGTCGCGATGGTTAATCGCCCCTGCTCCTGATTGCTGAATTGTTCGGCCAGGCGCTTGACGTTCTTGGCATCCAGCAGAATGCGCTCCACGATTTTCACCAACTCTCTGCCCGGGTCCGTCAGTCCGAGCAATCTTTTGCCTTTACGCACGAAGAGTTCCACACCTAATTCATCTTCCAGGTCCTTGATGTGCTTGCTGACGCCGGATTGAGAAGTGAACAAGGCATTCGCCGCTTCTGTCAGGTTGTAATTTTGCCGGACCGTTTCATGGATAATGCGTAGCTGCTGAAAATTCATCGTGTCTGAATGCCGGGATTGATAAATAAGAAAAGCCGCCCATGTTCCGTGGGACATGGCGCAGGCTTCAGCTCTTGGATTTATTGTGTGAATTTTCTTGTATTGCGCCTCGTTCAATAATTGTAGCGGCCGCCCTGGAGGCGATGCAACGCAGCTATCAGTGTATCGACATCTGCATGGGTATTGTACATTGCCAGCGACGGCCGTACTGTGGTTTCAAGGCCAAAACGCCGCAGGATAGGTTGCGCGCAGTGGTGACCCGCACGTACCGCAATGCCTTCACGATTCAACGCGCCACCCACCTCTTCGGTAGTAAATCCTTTCAGCGCGAACGACAATACCCCGGCTTTGTCCGGGGCCGTGCCGATAAGCCGCAGACCGGGGACGCTCTGGAGGCCCCGCGTTGCATAGGCCAGCAGGTCATGCTCATAATGGCTTATGTTATCGATGCCAATCCGTTCCACGTAGTCGATTGCGGCACCGAGTCCCACGGCATCGGCAATATTGCCCGTCCCCGCCTCGAAACGCGCGGGCGCACCGTGATATGTCGTTTTCTCGAAGGTGACATTCTGGATCATATTGCCGCCGCCTTGCCAGGGCAGGGTGTTATTGAGTAAATCCAGTTTGCCAAACAGGGCGCCGATGCCTGTGGGACCGAACACCTTGTGACCGGAAAAAACAAACCAGTCGCAGTCGAGCTGCTGCACATCCACCCGTATATGCGAGACGGATTGGGCGCCGTCCACCAGCACGCGGGCGCCGACACGGTGCGCCATTTCTATCATCTGGCGGGCCGGGGTTATGGTGCCCAGGGCATTGGAGACTTGCGAGAACGATACCAGCCTGGTGCGCGAGCCCAGTAGTTTCTGATACTCGTCCAGCAGTATCTGACCATCGTCGTCCACCGGAGCGATGCGCAGCTTCGCACCCTTTTCATTGCAAAGCGTCTGCCAGGGCACGATGTTGGCGTGGTGTTCCAGCCAGGTGATCACGACCTCGTCCCCTTCGTTGACATTTTGCCGGCCCCAGCTCTGTGCGACAAGATTGATCGCCTCGGTCGTGCCCCTGAGAAAGATGATCTCGTCGGTGGATGGGGCATTGAGGAAGCGGCGCACTTTCTCCCGCGATTCCTCATAAACGTCGGTGGCGCGCGCCGCCAGTTCATGCGCTGCGCGATGGATGTTTGAGTTCTCGTGCTGGTAGAAGTACGAAAGGCGATCGATCACGGATTGCGGTTTTTGCGTGGTGGCGGCATTGTCCAGCCAGATCAGCGGACGGCCGTTTACCAATTCCCTCAGGATCGGAAAGTCGCGCCGCACGGCGTGGGCGTCAAACGCAGGGCGGGCTGCTGCAATCTGTGATACTTGCCCCGTACGGGCAGCGCCGCCAAATGGAATGGCCTGGTCAAGGAAGTAGAACGACGGCGACCCGCCAACCGGATCGAGGGGCAAAGCGGCCGTGCCAGCCGAGGGAGCGGCGTGTAAGCGGGATGTATTGCCGGGCGGCAATAAGGCAAGCGGGGCATTCAGGTCCGGGGGAAGCGGCAGGGAGAACGCGGCAAACGTATCGGCGTAGGGGAGATCCGTGCCGAGTGCCGGAATCTTCAGCGCCTGGGCTGTTCCAGCCGAGTAGGGGACAGTGTAGTAAGGCCCGAGGGGCGAGGGGGCCACGGACCGTGAATCCGGTACGGTTGCTGCCGAATGTGGAACGTGTTGGGGAATTCCGGACGAACCCTCAGGAGAAGGCATGGGTTGCTGATGGGGCGCTGAGGTTGCCGAATGAGGAATCCCGTAAGGTGCACCAAAAGGAGGCTCGGTGCGCATGCCGGATTCTGGGACGGGCGCAGCGGCTCTTGAATGAGGAACGTCGTAGGGATTTCCCGAGGAAGGCGCCGGGGGCATCCCGGTGCTCGTGCCGGAAGGAATGCCGGACGGAATGCCGGACACCCGTTCCGCTCCCGGTTGCGCTGAGAACAGCACGTTTGCCAGGCGCGTAAGTTCATTTATATCCGGTAAATAGCCGGGCGTGCCGCCCAAGTCTTCTACACCCAGGGTCAACGGATCACTTGTACTCATGATATTTGCCCACATCGACATTTTCGAGTATGCCGAGCGCATCTTCGGTCAGCACCGCCAGTGAGCAATACAGGGAAATAAGATAGGAAGCAATAGCCTGATGATTGATGCCCATGAAACGCACTGAGAGTCCCATGCCTTGTTCGCCCGCCAAGCCCGGCTGGTACAACCCGACAACACCCTGGCGGCTTTCTCCCGTGCGCAGCAACAGGATGGAGGTCTTTCCCTTGATCACATCGATCTTTTCACAGGGTACGAGGGGGAGTCCGCGCCAGGTAAGGAACTGTGAACCAAACAGCGTGATGGTTGGCGGCGGTACGCCCCGGCGCGTGCACTCGCGGCCGAACGCGGCAATCGCCAGTGGATGCGCCAGGAAGAAGGCAGGCTCTTTCCATACGCGCGCAATCAGTTCGTCGAGATCGTCCGGGGTCGGGGCGCCCGTCCGCGTTTTTACCCTCATGAAGTCGTTTACATTATTAAGCAGGCCATACTCCTTGTTATTCAGCAGCTCTCTTTCCTGGCGCTCCTTGACTATTTCAATGGTCAGGCGAACCTGCTCGTGAATCTGGTTGTGCGGGCTGCTGTAGAGATCGGAAACGCGGGTATGTACGTCCACTACGGTATTTACCGCGCTCAACACATATTCCCGTCCCCATTCTTCGTAATCCACGAAAGTATTGGGCAGTTCGCGTTCATCCTTGTTGGAGCAGTCCACAGCAATTTTATCGGGATCCTTTACCTTGTTGACCCGGTAAATACCGGCTTCAACCGGTACCCAATGCAGCAAATGAACAAGCCAGCGCGGCGTAATAAGCCGCAGTTGGGGAACGGTTTTAGTGGCATTGGCAAGCGTGCGCGCCGCCACGTCGCCAAGCGCGGTGTGGCCTTGATGAATATCTGCCATTTGTGTCTCCTTGTTGGGTGTGTGAGTGAGATGAATACCAGGTCAGGTAACCGGATGGGTAATGCCACCCATTATATATAGCAAATTATTATTAGCTTATACTAAATTTTCATATTAATTTTTAGGTAACGGGAGTGCATCGCGCATTGCGGTGCCCGGGACTTATCAACCATTGGCCCCGCTACGGCCAATTTCGAGAAGCCTGCTTTCCCGCAATTCGCCTGCACTGCTTGTGAAGCCTCTGTTCCATATCGACATTTCCCCAAGCGGTTCAGATCCAGCGGTTCGGAACGACGAATTGTTTATTAATTGAAACAATAGCTTGGCGTGTATTGCCGGGATTGGGATAAAGAAAGGCGCCAGCTGATGCGGCCGGTGCCACGAAGAATAGCAAAGGAGAAAACAGTTACAGAACTGAACTTACCAGCTGTAAGGTATGCACGGAACCAATAACATTTTATTTGCTTATCACTTTTATGGATAACGCCTCCTTACTCACGGCATAGATGTGTAGAGCGGACGGGTTATTGGCGAAGCATTGCTGCGCTGGAGTCAGCTTGTACTGGGGAAAGCGCCCGTCGATTGCGGCAGGAGAAGAGTAGTGAGGCGGACCGGAGGTATCTGCACGTCGACGTTTATCGATATCGCCTGATAAGTTAAGCACATTTTCTTGGTTTGATGGAAGGAAGACGAATGTTAGATTTCTTTCCTGCTATCAGCATGGAGGAACTCAAAATGTCTTTCTTTAATTCCCATAAGTCTCATATCGCCGTTATTGCATTGATATCCCTGGTCAGCCTGGGCGCAGCATATGCCGCACTGCATACCCTGTCTCATGATACCGTTCACGACCCCGCTTGGGAACTTTATGCAGATTTGAACGACGCATTTGCCGCTCACTGGAAAGCACGGACTGGTGTAGACGTCCGCATCGGACTGGCGCAGACCAAATCGGGGAAACCTGTCCGTGCCGTGCTTGATGGGCTTGCCGTCCCCACGCTCGTCTTGGCTTATGATGTAAATAAGCTGCATGAAAAAAAGCGGTTTATTGCACCTTCGTTGGGTCGAGCTCTGTTGCAAAACGCACCCACCGGTTCCGCGCGCGTCTCACCCTATTTTTCGACCATTGTATTTCTGGTGCGCAGGGGAAATCCCAAGGAATTGATCGATTGGGGCGATCTTTCCCGTCCCGGCATAGAAGTGGTCACGCCCAATCCGAAGATTTCTGAAAATGGCCGCTGGAATTATCTCGCGGCGTGGGGATATGCGCTCAGGCAACCCGGCAGCAGCGAGGAAACCGCCCTTGCGTTTGTCGGGAGATTGTTTGCCAACGTCAAATCGCCAGTTATCGCCGATTTCGTCGAGCGTGGTATCGGCGACGTCCTGCTGGTATGGGAAAATGAAGCGCATCTGTTAAGCGGGACCGGCGCAGGGGTGGATAAATTTGAAATTGTCATACCCTCCATGTCGATAGCGGGTGAGCCCACCGTCAGTGTGGCCAGTCCGGTGGCCGCCAGGAACAGTATGCGTGATGTTGCCGCCGACTATATCGAATATCTTTACACCCCTCAGGCACAGGATATCGCCGGCAGGCACTATTATCGTCCCCGTGACGAACAGGTGGGAGCCAAGTATGCGAACGTGTTTCCCGCTCTCAAGTTGTTTACTATTGATGAAGCTTTTGGCGGCTGGCGGCAAGCCGGGAAGATACACTTTGCCCAAGGCGGGGTGCTCGATCAGATACAGGGAAATTGACTTTTGGGGCGCATAGGAAATATAAAGTCTTGAAGAGATGGGGAGCGACGAATGCCTTCATGCGGGGTCTCTCCATTTCCACCGCAGCAGTACCCGCAGTTGCCTGAATCCCTCGGCATCTATTCCGTCGGGCAGAATCACCACGCTGCGTGCGGAAGATATTCGCGGCGGTTTCGGGAAAACCGGGGAAGCCGGAAAAATTGGAGTCCCGGGTAACTCCAGGATTTTTAGCGGCTTCAGCTCAAGCACTGTCAGATAAGGCGCAACAAAGCTGCTGCCGAGCAGAGTGCAGGGGATTCGCATCCCTTGCCGCAATTCAAGCGTGCAAATCATTTCATCCGACAGCTCAAGGCCTATCACCGATTTCGGCGAGCGTAATAATGCGTAGCGCCTTATATAGAAAACAAGGCTGAACACTAATATTGCGGTACCCATCAGTTTGGCTGCCATCGGCAGCATCAACGGCCACAGCAGGCCAATAGCCGACAAGTGGGCAAGACTCAGCATTACAGCCAGGCGCATGGAGGATTTCAGCTGGATAATGAGCAGGGAGGATGAAAGGGATGAAGGAGCAATCATGGTGCGATTATCGCATTTCCGGCAATTAGCCGTTTATACGGACCGCGTACTGGTCGTATAATTGATCCTCCTTCCCCCTACAGTGCTTGCATGAATCCAACATGGCAGTCCCATCTGCTAAGCTGTAACGCCGTCATCGAGGATGGCCGCGTCGTTAACTACGGTAATGCCATCGCCGAGTTGGGAAGTATGCGTTCCGGTACGGTACTGGCCGATTTGTCGCACTTCGGCCTGATTCATTTTACGGGTGATGACGCCCAGTCTTTTCTTCAGGGGCAGTTGAGCTGCGACGTGAGAGCAATCACCCCTTCCACTGGCGCTGGCGCCGCGCTTTATGGGAGTTATTGCAACCCAAAAGGCAGGATGCTGGCAAGTTTTCTGATATGGCATGATAGCGGCGGCTATGTCATGCAATTACCGTCGGCGTTGCAAGCCGCCATACAGAACCGGCTTTCCATGTATGTCCTGCGCGCCAAAGTCAAGCTGGCCGATCGCGGCGATGCGCTGGTGCGCCTCGGCTTGGCCGGAAGGCACGCTGAAGCGTTGGTACGGGAAATTCTGGGTAGAGTTCCCGATTCGCCTCTGGAAGTGATTCATGGTCAGCAGGGAAGCGCCATCCGTCTTGCACAAGAGCGTTTTGAACTCGTTATCGTCTCGGAATGGGCACCCACGGTGTGGGAGCGCTTGAGCCAGCACGTCATGCCCGTAGGGGCATCCTGCTGGGACTGGCTGGAAATAAAATCCGGTATTCCCATGATCACCGCTGCCACCCAGGAGCAATTCATACCGCAAATGGTGAATCTGGAGGTGATCGGCGGAGTAAGTTTCCAGAAAGGCTGTTATCCTGGTCAGGAAATCGTTGCCCGTACCCAGTATCTGGGTAAAATCAAGCGTCGCATGTTTCTTGCCAGTATCCAGCCTATGGCGGCATCATTTGCAGACTTGGCAACACGGATTGCACCCGTTGTCGCCGGAGATGAGCTATTCAGCGACGATATGGGGGAACAATCAAGCGGCATGATAGTCAATGCAGCACCCGCGCCCGAGTCCGAGGGAAAATTCGATGTGTTAGCTGTGATACAGACAAGCAGTGTCGAGGCCGGTAAAATTCATTGGAAGTCTTTGGATGGCCCCCCGCTGGAGATCATGCCGCTGCCTTATTTAATGAATAACTGAAGCGCCATGTAACTGGATATTTTATTCGTTGCCAGCCACTGAGACTCCACATCGAGCATGAATGGGCACGCGAAGCGCTCCGTAATGGGCTTTCTGTCCGGAGGTGGCGTGCGTACCGTTGGATTGTGATTGGCATTCATTTATCAGCGACAGTGGCAAAGAGCGCGAAACGATGCCGGGCAGATGACGCTGTCGGCAAAGCCGCCGGGACATGCTTCCGGCAGAGCCAGCGCAACATCATTAATATCTCAATGAGTTCTGCCAACCGATATACCGTAACCTGTTTTGCCTATACTTAGTGGGGGAGATGAAGTGCCAGTTGCCGTTTCATTTCTCTGCATTCTCGCTCTCCTCTCCGATGCTGCCGGAAATAAACGAAAAATGTTCAAAAGCGAAATGTCGTTCCCCCGTAATCTCTTTTATTGTTTGTTTCCATTGATGGTCATGGCACCGGCCGTATCTGCCGATACACTGGAACAGCGTGACATCGTATTCTACTACGGAAGCCGCCCGCCGATCGAGGACCTGCGTCATTTCGATCAGATCGTCATTCAGCCAAGCCAGATTTTGCCGCACGAGAAAACAGCGTTGCTGAATCTGGATTCGCTGATATTCGCCTATGTCTCATTCGGCGAGATTGCGCGCAATAGCGAGGATATGGACCGCATCAAAACGAAGTGGTCGATCGGCGTCAATCCCGCATGGAATAGCCTTGTCATGGATATGACAGACCCCGGTTGGCATGAATACCTGCTGGAGCAGCATTTCGACCGTTTGTGGCGCGATGGGTACCGCGCATTTTTTCTCGATACCGTCGACAGCTACCTGATTGTAACAAGCGAAGGCAAGCAACGCGCTGAACAGGAGAAAGGGCTGGTTGAGCTGCTCGCGGAAATAAAGCGGCGCTTCCCCGGTTGCAAGCTCATTCTCAATCGTGGCTTCGAGGTACTGGACCGTGCCAGTCAGTATGCAGATGGTATGGTTGCGGAATCGCTTTTTCACGGTTTTGACCCGGTTACCGGCAAACATGCTCCGACCAAGGAAGAAAATAGGCAATGGCTTCTTAACCAGCTGATCCGTGCGCAAAAAGAATTCGGCGTTCCCATCACCGTGCTGGATTATGTCGAGCCGGGCAATTGGGCCGAAGCTGAAAAAACGGCACGTGAGATCGTTAAACTCGGGTTTATGCCGTGGGTTGCCAACGGTGATCTGACTTGGCTAGGCCAGGGCCGCCTGCGTTTGGCACCACGTAAATTGCTGGCTGTCGTAAGCGGAACACCCTCGCAACAAATGGACCAGGAGTTGTTCAAGCATGCTGCGATGCCGCTGGAGCATCTCGGCCTGGCGCTCGACTATTGGTATGTCGATCAACTTCCCCTGCCGATCGAGCCGCTCGTCGGGAGATATGCTGGTGTCATTACATGGCTGACTGAAGACAGGTTGGGCCGATACGAAAGCCTTTGCGCTCGCTTGAAATTCGAGGTCGATGCGGGTTTGCCAGTATTATTCATGGGCCATTTGCCTGCTGGCGTAGCCTGTCAGGGTGTTGTCAATTATGAAGGGGCGCTGCAGCCGACCACGGAGTCACTTAAGCTCAGTGCCGCGCATGAGCAGCTGGGACGTCCCGCTGCAGCGCCCATCGTGGGTAGCGGAACCCCCGACGTTCGTGTTCCTGCCGCCGGGAAAGCATGGTTGACCTTGAGCGACGAGGAGGACAACCTGTTTCACCCGGTTGCCGTAGGCCCGTGGGGCGGATACGCCCTAAACCCTCATGTGATAAGCGAGAGCGCATCGGGCCGGCATGAATGGCTGCTGGACCCTTTTGCTTTTTTCAAGGCCGCGCTGCGCCTGTCAACCCAGCCCATATTTGATCTAACTACCGAGAATGGGCGTCGGCTGGGCATTATCGAGGTACGCGGCGACCGCCTGTTTGCTAAAGACGAGCATGGCGTTGAAGCAATCGACCGGCTTCAGGCATGGATCGGAAAAAATCCCTCCCCGGTAACGCTCGGCGTCATCGAGGCTGAAGTAGATAGCGAATATCACCTCGGCAAGCTCCAGCAATTGGTGGCCATGCCGCAGGTGCGGCTTGCAAGCCATACCTATAGCCACCCCTTTTACTGGGGGATATTCGAAGGAAAAACGGATGCCGACGAGCAGCCTTACCGCTATAGTGTATTCATGGAAGGCTATGCGGCTGACATGATGCGGGAGACTGCGGGAACCATCGGTTTTATGCAATCGGTAGCGCCCGGCAGTCCCTCGTTTCTTATCTGGTCCGGTGACGGTAGACCGGGTCCGGCCGTCCTGGCGGCCGCGCAAAAAGCGAATCTGCCGCACTACGGTGGCGGGGGCTTGCGCTGGCAGAGCGGCGCATTGCCTTTAGCGGATCTTTCTCCGGTGCTACGGCCTACCCAGTGGGGCACCCAGGTATTGACTCCATTGGTAGGCGAGCCATTATTTGCACAGCTCTGGTATGGTGAAGCATTGAATTTCGGCAAAATCAGCGATTGGAACCGCGAACTCGATCTTGCGCGCAGGCTGCGCATCTCGTCCATATCGATTCATGCCGATGCGCTGTTGAATGCTCGAGGGGTGGAACTTCTGAACCAGCTTGCCGATGAGCAGAGAAAGGATAATGTGCTTGGCGTCTGGGTCGATGAGTATGCGCAGCGTGCGCGGTCTTTTCAGACGGCGAGTGTTGCACGCGATCTGAATGGCGACTGGCTGCTTTTCGGTGACGCGCTCAGGACCGTACGATTACCTGCTGCGGAAATTATTCCGGAAATTTCGACCGATATTATCGGCTATTCCGATCGGGAAGCCGATCGTTATATCTACCTGGCGCGAAATTATGCCGTTATCAAGCCCGGCCGTGATAAGACGCCTCGTTTGCGGCTAGTCGACGCCAGTGCACCGTTAAAATCATGGCATCTTAATTCCAATGGCTCCGCTACCCTTTTATTCGAGCCCCGCGGAGATTTAACGCTCGCAGTTTCCGGCCCCTGTACGCTGAGCGTAGATGGCGGGATAGTGACACCCCGGCAACAGGGTTCGCACTCGATTTATACAATACCCGAATTCAATGCTTCTGGGGAATTCAGTCTTGCGTGTTGACGCCCAGCGCGAATCCTTATTGAACGCGCCAGCGTTAATGTTCATGAGCGCGGTGCTCCTGGTTACATTCTGGGTATTGTTTCCGCGTCAGCCTGCATTCAGGGATCCATCGAATCTGTCTGCAAAAGATGCGTTGTCAGTAGCTTACCTTAGGGTTCTTGTCCAGTCCGATCCTAATAATGCTCCGTTACGCTTGTCATTGGTGCAGGTACTGACGGAAGCGGGCCTGACCGATGAAGCAGTTGCCGCCATTGACCCGCTGAAACGCGCTTCGGCATCAAACCTGACCCATGAAATCCAACTGGCGGAGCTCAAGCTATCCTTGCAACAGCTTTACCGGCATCCCGTAAAGGATATCGAATCATCTTTGCGCGCACGTATTACCGAGCTTATTCCTTCGCTGCTGCATAGTGCGCATAATGAAAGGGAGTTAAACCAGGTTGTCGCATTGGCGGAGCAGTTCGCCGAACCTTCGGTCCTGGCCGAGACTTTCGAGCAATTGCTGATTATACGGAACGAAAGCGACGAAAGAAAATCGGGCTGGCTTGTCTTTGCCGCAAAGCAGCGTATCGCGGCTAACCAGCCCCGATTGGCCGCGCGGGATTTTTTCCAGGCCTTCCCACTCGAGCGGTCGCCGAACCAAAAGCGTGAGATTGTGAAGTCAGGCTTGCGTGCCTATCTTCAGGCAGGTATCGATCAGGAAGCATTGAAAGCCGCGGTACGGGTACTGGGCAGTTCCGGGAACGGAACCGAAAGCGGCGTGGGGAGTGATGCGGAGCTTTTGCTGCTTGCGGCCAATATTGCCGAGCCGCTCGGGGACTACGAGCATGCGCTGGGGTGGCTGGAAGAAGCGAGCGCGCTATTGCCTGCCGATCGGTCGCTCATCGAGCGCATTGTACGATTACAGATTTCGATGGGTCTGCTGGGTGAAAGCCTTTCCCGCGCAGAGCGTCTGAAAACTTCGCTGGTATCAGGAAGCAATCGTCATCGGTTGCTGGCTCATATCTATGACTGGACCGGGCACTCCGATGAGGCCCTGGCGTTATGGCTGTCGTTCGCTCGCGCACGCGCCGATAGCGAGGCGGAGACGCGTGCTTTCGCGCTTGCCCAGGCAAAACCCGATTACCAGGCTGTGGTACAGTTGATGGAAGCGATCATGGCGCGCCGCAAGTTGACCGGCACCGAAGCTGAGGCTTATGTTACTGCCGGCCTTGCCGTCACGCAACCTTCGCATGTGGAACAGCAGTTGCGCGATCATGCCGCGCGTTTCCACAATCCTCCAGAAACGCTCAAGGCATTGGAAGAAGTGCTGGTTCTTCAAGGCAGGCCCCAGGCGGCGCTCGCAGTGCGCCAGGAAATGCCCGCTGCTCAAGGCGGCCGTGAGAGATTGGCGCTGGCGCGGCTATACGAAGAAGCAGGGGACACGCAAAAAAGTTTTGAATTATTGTTGCGTGAATCCGATCAACCCGATCCGGCTTACGCGGAAGCGTATTGGCTGCTGCTGGCCAGAGTCGCCACCCAGTTGGGTAAGGATTCCTATGCGGAAACAGCCTATGAAAAGGCACTGGCGTTGCGGCCAAACGATGCGCGGATACTGGAAAACCTCCAGCGTCTGGCGGTGCGTCATCGCGACGATAAAAAAAGCGAACGCCTCGCCCATTATGGATGGGATCGTTTGAAGCGCGTTGAAGATCTGCAGCGCCTCATGCTTTTCTCCTGGAAGCAAAAAAATTGGGAAGAGCTTGATCACTGGCTATCGCTGGCGGAAGAAATGTCATCAACCCAGCCATCGGCGATGTTACAGGCGCCTGATTACTGGTATTTCCGTGCGATACGCAAAATGGCCAGTGGAGAACGCGACGCGGCGCGTGATGCGTTACGCCAGATTCTGGCGTTGCGGGGCCCCGATCCGGAGATTACCGAAGCGATGATCTGGTTGCTGTTATCGGATAAAAAAATCGATGGGGTATTGCTCGACAAGGTGGTCCAGCCATATCGCAATCAGGCGGGCAGTCCATCGCCGGTGAGTCCGCCCCTGACGGAGGCCCTGGCGGCGGCGGAGCAGATGCTGGGAAAGCCCGTTCAGGCGGCGGAGTGGTATCTACGTTCGCTAACCATAAGACCAAGGGATTTTTTGTGGACGCTGACGTTGGCCGATAATATGGAGTGGGCGGGATGCCTCGCCAATGCCAACCACGTCCGGTTCAGCGCACTAAAAATGTTTGCTTCACAACGTCCGCAGCCCCGGGTACGCCATTATGAACGTCTGGCCGAGTATTTTTCGGGATCGAAAGATTCACGGGAGCAGGCCGGCAATGCGGATGAATTAAAAAAACGGCAATCGGTGCGCGAGCGCTGGGGAATTGCGGAGCCCTTGGATAATGCACGCAGCTTCGCATTGAGGCGCCAGCTCGAGCGTCTTTCGTTGCCCGCCTGGGAAGCTTTTGCCGATGCGGTAAGAAACAATAGCCCGAAAGCCATATCAGTCCAATTGGCGGCGGTTTCCAGTCATTTGCAACATCAATCAGGTGGACCTACGCCGGAGGGCGTGCTTCCGTTATCCATAGAAGATGTCGAACGGGCTCGTCAATGGCTTGCAAAAGAGGGCACTCCCGCCCAGAGTTCCCTGAATGATGAACTGGATGTCTGCCGTCAGACGTTGGCAAAAGTTCACGAATTGCAAGTTACATCCGTAACGGATCGGGAACAGGAAAAATTATGAAAAAACCCTGGCTGGAGGGCATCGAAGTCATCAATGTCAACAATCCCATATCGGTATGGGGCGGGTGGCTCGAAACATTCCTATTAACCGCGATTGTGATCGGGGCCTCATTCGCTACCGGACAGCATTACGATCCTTTCCGCCTGGGCAGTGGTTTTCCCTGGCCTGTATTGGGTCCCTTGCTGGCTGGGTTGCGATATGGATTTGCTTACGGTTTTGTCAGTTCATTGCTTATACTCGCGACATTAGGCGTAGCCATCAATCTGCAGTGGCAGGTTTCCCCCGAGTTTCCACTGGGCTGGGCAATTGGCGTTGTGATTGTGGCGATGGTAGCGGGAGAGTTTCGCGATACATGGGGCCGCCGCCTGCACCGGCTGGAAGGTGCTTATCAATACCGTGCAGAGCGCCTCGAGGAGTTTACGCGCAATTATCAGTTGCTACGCCTGTCGCATGATCGCCTGGAGCAAACAGTGGCTAACAGTGGATTTTCCTTGCGTGAGGGCATCATGCATTTGCAAACTTCGCTTGATGCCATTGACGGCGCCGAGGGACTGGCCGAATCGTCCCTGCAGAAGCTTATCGAATTCGTGGCTGAATATAGCGCGATTACGCAGGCCTGTATCGTGGGCTTAACGGCAGACCGCATTGATACCGCCAGGATTCTGGCCTGCGTCGGCGAAAAATTTGTGATTGACGACAGCGATCCCGTGCTGAATACTGCGCTTGAAAGCGGCGAGCTGGCGGCGGTGAGTTTTGCAACAGAAAATACGGTGGATCAGAGCCAGTTGTTGGCGGCCCTCCCGCTAAGCGACTCCACCGGCGAGGTTCATGCCATGCTGCTGGTGAGATCCATGCCATTTTTCGCGTTTCACGAAAATAACCTGAAACTTGTCGCTGTGCTCGCCGCGCATGGCGTCGATCATCTTCGTTTCGGCACTGCCAGTTCCTCCGTTGCGCGTTTTATTGCGTCGTTTGAGCGAGTCCACCAGGACTTTTTGAGATTCAACCTCGATGCTACACTTCTGCGGCTTTCAGGGGCTGCCGGCGAGATGACGGGCATCTACGAGAAGCTGCGCGCTTCGGTCCGCGCTATCGACCTGATATGCGTGGGCCGCAGCGAAGGCCAGCCCGTTATCTGGATTCTGCTTCCCTTGACCGACGCAGCGAATGCGCGGGCCTGGATGGAACGGACGGATGGCGTTTTTGGAAAGATGGCAGTCGAATTATCGGCCATCAAGGACATCGATCCGCAAAGGATTCGTTCCCTGGAGGTATCCTGATGACCCGTTTCCCCATGCTATTGGGATCAGCGGCCGAGGCGCTGGCCGGTTTGCTGCTCTGGTTGAGCGGCAGCGACTGGAGTGTACCGGCCGCCATCGTATTGCATTCCATTTCATCCTATTTTTTTGCGCGCGTATTCTGGCAACTATTGCCGCGCCGGTACAAGCTGCCTGCGCGCACAAACCTGAGTTTTTTATTTGTCATACTATGGATTCTGCCGGTTCTTGGTGCGCTGGGTTTGCTGTGGGGGGTCACAGTCGCCTTGAGACTTCCTCGCAGCCGTTCTTCGGTACACGTAAAGACCATCCCCTTGCCAGAGCTGCCATTTTCGCCATCCGCCATTTTTCCGGCACTGCCCTATAGCGAGGGTGCGTTGCGCCAGATCGTGTATTTTGCCAGACGGCCATTGAAGCGCTTGAAGGCGGTGATGGCGACGCGGCACATGCCGCCACGCGAGGCGGTGAGGGTGTGGGCGAAAGCCACACGCGACCCTGTCGATGACGTGCGCCTGCTGGCTTACGCCATGATGGACGATAGCGAAAAAAAACTGGCTGACCGTCTCCCGGCGTTGATCGATTCCGTTCCGGATGTTCCGGCTAACGTGAAAAATAGTTATCACAAAACGATCGCTGCACTATGCTGGGAACTGGTATATCAACGCCTGGTACAAGGGGCTGTAAAACGGCACTGGCTGCAAACCGCCCGGCATCATATCGAGTGTGCGCTCGTTCCATCCATGCCTGCCTTGCCTGCTACCCACGATGCAAACAGCTGGCTATTATATGGGCGCATTTTGCTGGAGTCGGACAATCTCGATCCGGCTGGCTTTGTATTGATAAAAAGGGCCTTTGCCAACGCCCGGACCTACGGTGCGGATGAGCAGAAAATCCTGCCGTGGCTTGCCGAGATTGCCTTCAGGGAAAGAAAATTTTCCGACGTAAAGCGTTATCTGGCTGCACTCAATCGACCCGGCGAGAAGGGGCGGGAACTGGCCCAGGTGAAGGCATGGTGGGGCACGTGACCCACGGGCAGGAGCAGGGGCACGGGGGGCAAGTATGCCCACGGTGAGCAGCCAGGCTGTGGGTAGCGCCGTGGCGGATATCGCCTTGTTGCTTGAGGGTACTTATCCTTATGTCCGGGGCGGGGTATCGGCCTGGGTTCACCAGATTATCAGCGGCTTGCCGGAAATCAGGTTCGCTGTTGTTTTTATCGGCGGTGAAAAGGACATGTACGGCCCTCCGCAGTATCAGTTTCCCCCTAACGTAACGCACGTTGAAACACATTATTTGATATGCCAGGATAAACCCGTGAAACCGGGTACCCGCAAAGGTGATCGCAGGGCTTTTTCGGAAATGGGCGAGTTGCATACGCTTATGCGTCAATCCGGCCCAATGCCCAGCGAACAAATGGTTAATGCATTTACACGACTGGGCTCAGCGGAAGGTATCAGCCAGGAGGATTTTTTATATAGCGAAGCCTCGTGGGACTATATCACGCAGCAGTATCGGGAGCGTTGCACGGAGCCTTCGTTTGTAGATTATTTCTGGGCAATACGCGCCATGCATACGCCCCTGTTCATTTTGGCGGATATCGCGGCCGGATTGCCGCCCGTCCGTGCCGTGCACGCGATTTCAACAGGATATGCCGGATTGCTCGGTGCGATGATACGGCTGCGGCGTAATATCCCTTTCATACTTACCGAGCACGGTATTTACACCAAGGAACGGAAAATCGATTTAGCCCAAGCAACGTGGATTCATGATCACAATGATGACGTGTGTAATACCCTCCATGATGAAATGGGATATATCCGGGGTCTCTGGATCAAGTTCTACGAACAGATAGGCCGAATTGCCTATGCACAGGCGTCGCCCATCGTCAGCCTGTATGAAGGAAATCGCCAGAGACAGATCGCAGACGGTGCGGCGGCGGAAAAGACGCTTGTCATTACCAATGGAATCAATCTGCAAAGATATCAGGCCGTGCTTCAGAAGCGGACGGAAAAGGTTCCACCCGTTCTGGGACTGATCGGGCGTGTCGTACCTATCAAAGATATCAAGATGTTCATTCGGATGTTGAGCATGCTGGTGAATGAACGGACTGATGCGCAAGGGTGGATCGTGGGCCCGGAGGACGAGGATCCTGTATATGCGAGCGAATGCAAGGAAATGGTTGCCAGCCTCGGCTTGGAAAATCATGTGAAATTTATGGGTTTTCAGAACGTTGCCGAGATTCTCCCGCAATTGGGGTTAATGGTGCTGACCTCCATCAGCGAAGCGCTACCTCTGGTCGTGCTGGAGGCATTTGCCAGTGGCTTGCCGTGTCTTGCGACGGATGTGGGTTCATGTCGCGAACTCATCGAGGGGCGCACCGAAGAAGATCGTGCGCTTGGTATAGCCGGAAGCGTGGTTTTTATCGCAGACCCGGAAGGAGCGGCGAAAGCGGCGCTCGACCTGCTCAACAATACCGGACGCTGGTATGCGGCGCAGCGGGCAGGACTTGAACGCGTGAAGCGTTATTATGATGATAAGCTGATGTTCTCATCCTATCGAGATGTTTATGGGAAAGCGCTGGATAGCGCTATGCCGCCCTCGGCTCTGTCCATACCCTCAGCCATGGAAGGGTGAATATGTCGGGTATCGGTTCCGAAATTCGCAAGATCCTGGAGCGGGATAGCTATTGGTCGGTATTGCGCGCCTACGGCTATGCCGGTTTGGTCAGCGGCGGCCCGTGGGTACTTTCCATCCTGAGCATCATGATGATCGGCATTCTTGCCGTCACCCTCGGCGTCGCGCAGCAGGAGGTTAACGCATTCCAGATTTGTGTCACTTATCTGATGGCGGGTTCATTAATCTGGACTGGCGGCATGCAGTTGATGTTCACGCGTTTTGCTGCGGATCGGGCTTATGGCGGCGCACAGGCCGAGGTGCTGCCTAACCTCTTCGGTGTTCTTCTGATCACCATGGCGGGTGGATTCGCCTGGGCCGGTCCTTTCATTTTCGGGTTTTTTTCAGGACCTTTTTTCCAGAAACTCCTGTTGCTGAGCAATTTCGTTGTACTGAGCGGCCTGTGGATTTCCCTTATCTTTCTGTCAGGAATGAAAGCGTATCGCCTCATAGTCTGGACCTTGGGCAAGGGATATGCGCTTGGCATTGTTGTGGCGCTCCTGGCCTCTCAATGGGATTTGAACGGTTTGTTGCTGGGCGTATTGACCGGCCATAGCTTCCTGCTGTTTTCGTTTCTGCACCAAATCGTACGCGAATACCCTGGGGATGGGCTGCTCAAATTCGATTTTCTCAACAATCGAAAAAGTTTTTATAGTCTATTCGCGGTCGGCACGCTTTACTATCTGGCGGTGTGGATCGATAAATTCATTTTCTGGTTTGTGCCCTATACTTCCGAGGCGGTTATCGGCCCGTTACGAGCTTCCATTATCTATGATCTCCCCATTTTTTTGGCTTATCTGTTCATTTTACCGGGCATGGCGGTATTTCTGGTAAGTATGGAAGCCGATTTTGCCGAACAGCATGAGCGTTTCTACCGCGCCGTTCGGGAAGGCGATACGCTTATGCATATCGAGCACAGGCGCGATCGGATGGTTTACGCAGCACGGCAAGGGATTTACGAGATTTTCAAGGTACAGGGCCTGACCGTTGTGCTGTGCCTGTTGTGGGGCAGGGAACTGCTGCACGTAGTAGGTATCTCGCCGCTGTACATCCATTTGTTCTATATAGATGTCGTGGCCGTCAGTGTGCAGGTGTTGCTGATGGCGATACTCAACGTACTTTTTTATCTGGATGCCCGCCGCGAAGTCCTGATCATTACGGCATGCTTCTTTATCACGAATCTGATATTTACCTTTGCAACATTGCACCTGGGGGCAGAGACTTTCGGCTACGGATTTGCCATTTCGGTGACGCTGTCCGTCTTTCTCAGCCTGTTTATCCTATCGCGCAAGTTCAATCGTCTGGAGTATGAAACCTTTATGCTACAGAATTAGCTACGAAAAGTCTTGGCAAAGCAATAGCCATAAAGATGGTTTTTCATTTAGACTGCCATGCTATCGAAGCCGGACGGATGTCCGGGGTTCCGGCAAAACTCGAGGCTGAGGACTGCTTTCAGCGTCAGTACAGGATCATGGGATAGCGGGATTAGCGCAGTATCGCTCGCACGCTGCTTATTCAGTGTTTTGCCCAAAGCGCACCCCAGGCGCCACCGCCACCCCCCCAATTTTCCACATCCGCCGAACGAACGAGCAGCTTTCTGTACAGCGGAAAAAGCCGTCTCGATCCTGTTTTATCCATTAACAGATCCACACAGTCGGCCAGAAAATAAAGCAGATGTGAACCGGTAAAACCAATAATTTTACGCATTTAAGAACCTTTAGAATCGTTATCTTGTATGCTCAAGAAAAAGGCCCGGAGCGGGATCCCCGCTACCGGGCCGTCCCCTCGCCACGGAGTACTACCCCAGCTCACTTTAACGCATAACTCGTGCCAGATACCGAATGCGGCTTAAACTCCATTGGATAACAAGTTCTTACATATGCTTTTCTATTTCTTCCAACGCTATGCCGGGATAACTGTAAAGATTTCCGTCATTAACATCTTTTTAAAATGATCTGCTTCAGCCTGATCCGCGGTTGCCACCCGGCAGAAGCCCCGGTTCGCACGTCCGGAGCCATCATCCACTTTGGATAAACCGCCCTGTTTACGTGCTTCGATGCGTTTCAGGAAGGTACTCATTACTTCACGGTAGAGCGTATCCTTGGCCACTGCGTCTTCATTACCGGCATCCACATTGGGGTTATCATTGACCTCGATAACATAGCAGCGGTTATCGATTTGTTTGATATCCACGCCATAAAATCCATCTCCGATAAGATTGGCGGATTTGAGCGCAATCCACACGACTTCCTCTGGTGCCTGGTTCACGGGTATTGCCTGCGTGGTTCCCTCGTTCAGCTTGTGCTGCTGTTCGTCGCGCTTAATGATCTGCCAATGTCCCGCGGGGAAGCAATATCGGGCCACAAACAATACTTTCCGGTCGAGTATGCCAACCCTCCAGTCGAACTCGGTGGGCAGCCATTCCTGGGCGATAATCAGTGCCGATTTTGCCAGCAGTCCGGGTATTCTGCTGAGCAGCTCGGTTTCTGTTTCGACCTTTATCACCCCGCGTGAGAATGAGCTATCCGGCTGTTTCAGGATGCAAGGAAGACCCAGATCCCGAACGACTTGAGAGATATTTTCCCGGTGCACCAGCAACGTTTTGGGAGCGCGTATATTGTGCTGCGCGAGTAGTTCGGCCAGATAGACTTTGTTATTGCACTTGAGGATGGAGTCCGGCTCATCGATAACCACCAGCCCCTTCGCGAACGCTCGCCGCGAGAAGCGGTAAGTGTAGTGATTGACGAAGGTTGTGTCACGAATGAACAATGCGTCAAATTCCGCCAGCCGGCCGATGTCGGCGCGAGTGATGAATTGGACGCGCATACCAAGTTCCTCAGCGGCCCTCTTGAATTTTTGCATGGCCTTTTCATTGGATGGAGGTTCCGGATTATCCGGTTCATGGAGAATGGCAAGATCGAAGCGTGGAAGGGGGGGCTTCTTCATCCGTCGCGTGCGCCCCATGAAATAGTCGGTGGCGACACGTACCATGAATTCCCGGTGGCCGGATGGTATGTCGCTTGCGGCGATTGACCGTATACTGCCCAGAGCCCATCGATTGCGGCGGCGTTCGAAATGGGCGCGTAGCAGCGGTGCCTGCATCAGGGTAAAAAGCTGATGGCTGAGCGGATCGTAGCGGCTGGCTATATTTCGGCCAAAATAGATGCCAAGTTCAAAATCGTCCGACGTTAACGAACCCAGCTGTCGCTGAATTAACGCGTCCAGATTCTCAGTAAGGTAACGCGTCAGATTTCGGGACTGTAAATCTTCGATTGCGCCTACTTTGGGTAGGGGTTTGTGACCACGCGCCTCGGCGAGTAGCGAAACGTAATAGCCCGAGCTCTGATAGCGGTAGGACTTGCACAAGTTAAACACCTTGGCGGAGCGGGAAATTGCGTAGGCCGGATCAGTCAGGTAGCTTCGCGCAGTGACAACCTTTACATCGCGAATTTCCAGTGCCCAATCATGGAGCGCATCAACAACGATGAAGATGTCCAGGGCAAGGCCCTCCTCAATTTCTGTTCTGTCAAATTCCCGTCAAATCTCCTTGTCCGCAAATTCTCGCATTTTTACTGGACAGCCGGCTGAGGTGCGCTTTTCTTTGTTTCGCCGGGTGGGGTACCTGCGCTGCGCAGATTGACGAATTTGCTTAATGTGTCGAACCAGAATGGGGCTCCCAGCGATACTGCGAGCACGGAAATCAGCAGGCCGAACAACTTGTAAAATGCCCAGCCCGCGAATTTCAACGATAACTCGGGATATCTGAAATAGCCGGGATCATTGGGGTTCGATGACCATCCTATCGGCAATGTAATATTCCCCGCTTTTTGGAGCACCATTTTCATGTCTGGACCATCACCGCGAGCCGTTTGGCCGGACTGGGCCTTTACTGCATCTTGCGCTGCCGCGGCGAGCGATGCACGCAGGACACTATCGTTGGAAAGCTGCTCAATGAGCATCACCGTATCCGCATTCGAAGCAACGACGACAACGAATGCCAGTCCGAGGAGTACGCGTTGCGTCCAGCGCTTATACCAACCGCCCACCCTTTCCATGGCATTGTTGAACCAGCCTTCAAGATTCCGCCGGAAGGCTTCGGCTTGATGCTCGACGGTAGCCACTTCGCGACGCGTTTTGTCTACGAAGACGAGGAGCGATTCCTTGGTATCCCCTTCAGGAAGCCTTTTCAGCCCCTCTTGTATGTTACCCAGCGGATCTGGATACTGGGCAGCGAAGGTACGGGCGAAGCCAAGCGCTTCTTTCAAGGTGGCACTCGCAGTCAGCAGCAGCGCGCCCTCTTTAGGATTTTTGGCAGAAGCGATTGCGGCACGCCGTGCATCGAGCATCTTGAGCGTGGCATTTATCGTATCCGCAGTATCCTTGGCCTGCGTCGCTAGCTTGGCAAGATCGACGTCGCCGGGAGCAGCACTGGCGGCTTGCTGGGCATGATCGTATGCCGCCTTTGCCTGGTCCGCGATAGTTTGCAGTGCTCCCCGGGCTTGTTCCTGAGAAATCTTTGCCTGGCTGGCGGTTTCGGCCAACTGGGAATTACCTGGCGCCGCCGCTGCGGCGTCTTGGGCTGCTTCATAAGCATCGTCCGCACTTTCGGCATTCGTCAGAAGATCGCCGTATTTGCAGGCAATAATTCCGTGAGCGCCGAGAATATCCAGCAGCGCCAGTGAAAAATTCGCCGGAGACATATACGAAGGCAGGCGAGTCGGCTTGTCCGGATTGGAAGCATACTGGGAAATGCCGCCTATCAGTCCGTGATTGTAGAGTTGCTGTGCCAGTCCCGTAAACTTGGGATCGTTGAGAAGATTTTTGATGCCTTCCACCAGGTTGTTTGCGCGTTTGTCCAGGAGAGAGGAAATTCCCTCGTTGAGGGCTGTGCATATGAGACTGAGCAGCAGGTAACAGAAAATCACGCCGATCGCGACTTCCAATATGTTTGAACCGAACATTTTTACCTCTCTCCCTAACAACAACGGTATGTGTAACGCATTATTATGCAGTCTAGCAGAATAATGCGGATTCGCTGAAACGGCCAGGTTTGATTCCAGTTCCGTAAGCTGAATGAGGCCGATGCCCCTAGCCCGACTGGCACTAAATTTCACGGAATGATGCCAAAACGTTCCCGGTGCGCCGTCAACAGTATTTGATGTCCGCATCGGATATTGATGGGGCAAAAGTATGATACAAAGGCCTTGGCAAGATGAACGTTCCACTCGTCGCATTATCGCGAGCTCTACCAATTTGCTGCCGAAATATTTCTTCCTGCAACTTCGTCAGGTCACCCATAGTCTCATCAGTACGATCCTGAATGAAATAATGACATATCGATGAAAGGTCTTGATCCAATAATATTAATAGTTGGTGCGGGATTTGCCATTAGCGCAGGATTCGCCATTGCGGCCGCACCGCTCGACGTACCCGATACCATGGCGGAACGAGTAAAAGCCTGTGTGATCTGTCACGGCTCGGAAGACAAGACGGGAAGAGACGGTTATTACCCTCGCATAGCGGGCAAGCCGCAAGGTTATCTTTTCAACCAGTTGCGTAGTTTTCGCGATGGCCAGCGGTATTACCGGCCAATGGCTCTGCTGCTTGCGGACCTGTCGGATCAATATCTGCAGGAGATGGCCGACTATTTTTCTACGCTAAAACAACCTTATCCACCGCCGGAGCGCATGATTTCTTCACCCCGGGAAATCAGGCTTGCGCGCAAGCTTATCGATTACGGAGACCCCGCCCGAAAAATTCCTGCATGCATTGAGTGCCATGGAAAAGAGCTAATGGGTACGGCGCCATTTATTCCCGGTTTGCTCGGTCTGCCACGCGTTTATCTGATTGCCCAGTTTGCGGCCTGGCGTGGGGGAGGATTATTACGAAGGCATGCTGCGCACTGCATGTCGGAAATTGCAAAACAGCTCACTTTGGAAGAAACGAACGCCCTTGCGGCCTGGCTGGCCGCACGGCCCGTACCGGAGAATATTGGTCCGGCAGCTGTTCTTTCCGTCGAAATGGCCAGGCGTTGCGGGAGCATCGTTCAGCGAGACGGCATTCGATGAAAAGAACTTTCATTGTCTCCGCAATCGTTTGTCTAACGGGCCTGAGTTTGCCTTTCGAATCGACAGGCACGTCAATCAGGACAGAAATATCCGGGGCTGGAAAGACCGTCCGCGCCGGACAGGAACAGGCACGCGGCGCTTATCTTGCGCGAGCGGGTAACTGCATGGGATGCCATACGGCACAGGGGGGGCGTCCTTATGCGGGGGGGCGCTATCTGTCTACGCCCTTCGGGACCTTTATTACGCCTAACATCACTCCGGATAGCACAACCGGCATCGGGCGCTGGAGCGAGCAGGATTTCTGGAAGGCACTGCATGAAGGTAAATCGCGCGACGGCCGACCTTTATATCCAGCATTTCCCTACACCGAATATACGAGGATTACACGCGAGGACTCGAATGCCATCTTTGCCCATCTTCAAACGCTTACGCCGGTCTCGCAGAATAATCCGCCGAACAAGATCAGTTTTCCCTACAATTTTCAGCCCCTGTTAAGTCTCTGGCGCGTCATATACTTCAAACCGGGGGTTTACCAGGCGGAGACCGCGAAAAGCAAGGAATGGAACCGTGGCGCTTATCTAGTGCAAGGGCTTGGACACTGCAACGCCTGCCATGCCGAACGCAATCCACTCGGGGCTACCGGCGGTGACAAGCTGGGAGGCGGGCAAATCATGGGCTCGAACTGGTACGCGCCATCTTTAACCTCAAGCCTGGAGGCGGGTTCCGCCAACTGGCCGATCGAGGAAATCATTCAATTGCTAACCACCGGTATTTCTTCCCGGTCGGCTGCGTCGGGTCCCATGGCGGAGGTTGTCGGGCAAAGCCTTCAGCATCTGAGCCAGGAAGATGCGCGTGCAATGGCCGTATATCTGAAATCGTTGCCTGAAAGCAGCCCGCGTTTACGTTCCGCACCCCCCGCACTCACCGAGCAGGTGCAACGCTGGTTCCAGCAAGGCCGGAATATCTACGAAAAATATTGTCAGGATTGTCACGGTTCTTCAGGCCAGGGCGCTCCCGGTATCTACCCACCGTTGGCAGGCAATCGAGGGGTCATCATGACGCCTCCCGTTAATGCAGTACGCAGCGTTCTTAATGGAGGCTATCCGCCGTCCACCACGGGTAATCCACGTCCATACGGCATGCCGCCTTTCGCACAATTGTTGCGTAGCGAAGAGGTTGCACTGGTTCTGTCGTATATCCGTAATGCATGGGGAAATCGTGCCGGTCTGGTCACCGCGGCCGAGGTCGACAAAAGCCGTGAAGGCATGCATTAGAGAATTTACCCAAGGTTTTCATGTCACGCACGTCGTGTTGCATCCGCAGGATTTAATGGAATGCCGTATACCTGCCAACTGGCAAACCCTGAGTCAATTCCTGAGTCAATCCTATTCATTCAGAAGAAAGCAGGATGCATACCGATCTGTCGACTTACCCGCTAAAGCTGTGATCCGAGAACTGGATAACTGTCGGCTCAAACCCGTCGAGAAACCGGGACATCGAAGGCGGTAAAGAGGGGCGGGATAAAGGTAGCGAAACCGATGTGCGTTTTCAAGTTTGGAGCAGCGGCTCATCCGCAGGGTCCACGATCGGATCGCCGGGAGAAGGATCAGGATCGAACGGCAGAGGAACAACAGGTTTATCAGGATTGAACGGTCGAGGATCTTTCCTGGGTTTATCTGGATAAATGGAAGGAGGAGAATCCTTTACGGGCTTCTCTGTAGGCTGATGGTCGAACCCGGCAGGCATCCAGGTTCGAAAATATTTCGTCATAGATGATGACTTCCATCAGGGAATTATTATTTTATGCCAGTCACCCCGCCGCTGGACGGGGCGATTCGTTAAAATCTAGCGTTTCATCTGGCCGCGTATTTCTCCGCCTTTATTGGAGTCACTATGAACGTTGATGTACAGATGGCCCGCTTTGTAGGCATCGTACTGGGCATCGGTCAGCTTGGCGTTATCCGGAACGGACCACTCATTATCGGACGTCTTCTTGAGAGTAATGATATCCGGACCGTTCTTGCCAGGCGCTCCTTCGTGTATATGCGCGCCAATTCCCTTGATATCGGAAGTGGTTATCTTGCCTTTGACAGACTTGTCGTCCTCAACCTTGATAGTGCCGCTGCCGGTTGCGGATGTCTCAACGGCCGGCACCTCCTGGTCGCCGGTCAGATTAACCTTTATTTCGCCTGCCGTTGCCATTCCCGCGCCACCGGCAAGGGCAACGGCTATCAATGCGACAATAGCAAGGGCGAATCGGGATTTGAGAAGAATTGCATTCATTTGTGCCTCCATCAGGTTGATAATAGAAAACCACGGTGACTGGTTTGACACCGCTCGCATGACGCTTTTTTCTCTGGTACTCGTCGCTACTTGTCTGAACCAATAGCTACAATTCTAATCGATGCCTAATGATGAGTCCGTACGGTAGCGTACGTAAGTTAACGATTCTCATTCTCTGGATAAAATAATCAGCGGTCTGAATCTACCCGGGTTTTCGACACGCCTGGCGGAAGAGAATGCTTTAATGGCGCCCTCCACCGCCTCTTGCCAGTGGCTGGCCTCTAGCTAGCAGCCTGTCGGACTTGAAGGAAATCGGCTGCAAAAGTGTCTGGCTGGTCTATATTTCGCCGCTTTCTGCTCACAAAGGCCAATAGAACAACTATTGGCCTTCAAAATCGTCAATATCTGTCCTCACCCGGCTACATTTTCGCTTCGATTCTTCGAGTCCCACGGACTGCGAGTTGATTGACAGCTTATTTGACGGGGATTGGGTTTCCACGTACCACGGGGACAGCGGTAACGCTGTTTTTTGGGCTTCCCTCTATCAGTCTGTCTGAATAAGTCAGGTAAATAAGTGTATTTCGCCTGGAATCGACTATGCGTACGACGTGCAGGCGCTTGAACAGAATAGACATGCGTTCGGTAAACACATCTTCCTGCCTGGGGAGCTTGTCGGAAAAGTGGAGCATTTCCGACACTTGCCGGCAGGCAATGGAGGCTTCCGCCCTGTCTTCCGCCAAGCCCACGGTACCTTTTACGCCACCTGTCCTCGCACGGGAAACGTAGCAGGTTATTCCGTGGACCTTGGGATCGTCATACGCTTCTATGACTATCCGATCATCTTTGCCCACCCATCGGAAAGCTGTATCCACTTCACCGACAATTTCCGCGCTCACCGGTTTGCAGAGTGGCAAGCAGAACAATATCGCACTTATCGTCGTGAGCGTGAATCGTATTCGTGCCATTCGAATTTCTCCCAGTAGGCCGTCTTGGCCGGTTCTTTCCGCTATGGCTTTGCGGGTGTTTCAAATTCAAGGATGAATCCCATACATGTGTAGTCAGGTGAGTCATGTATACGGAAGAGCTATGCGGAACATTGCCGCGAAATATTGTCGAGAATGTCCGATTCGGAAGGCATGGTGGGTAAAGCGGAAATATAGCGGATTGCGGCAACGGCAGGAAGGAAACAATAGGCTGCTCCCCGGCAGGTTACAAAACGGGATAGTCCGATGAGCTCGATCGGCAATTTTTGACCTTCGATCGGAATGAGGAACGTTGAGTCCGATGATGCATCGGATCCATTGTTTCCGATAATCGGGTCCCTGGTATCATGCAGCCCGGGCGCGAAATTTCCGTCGTTAGCCCAGGCGGACATCAGGAACTCGAACTGGTCCTTGAGGCTTACGCAGATAAACAGGCCTAGCAGTCCCCTTTCGATTCCGTCGCCGGGATGGGCGGGATCGTAGGGAGGGCCATACGGAAGGCCGCGGCGCATGATGCGGTGCTTGAGGCCGCCGTTTCCGGCTACAATCGAACTGCGCGGATTCATGCGGCGGATATGCGATCCCAGGGGGCACCGATATCCTCGGCTATCGTCGAATGCGTTGGGAACGCTGTCGCTTGGTACGTAGTCGAAGCTGTTGCGTTTTTCAAGAGGGATGAGCTCGTTCTGGGAATCCGGCGAAAGAGAAAGGGGGGTGCCATTCCGCCAGCGGCCGCAAAGCTTGGCGGCGACCAATTCCCGATCAAGCCCGGTTCGGTGCTCCGCCTCCGTCAGGAACTGTTCGAAGCCATGGCAATCCTGGGCCAGTATGCGAAACGCCAGGAAACTGCCGTTCCGGCCCAATGCTTCCGGTACAGGTACCGGGTAGCTGAAGTCTTTATATTGGCTGGGGTGACCCAGCAGAAATTCGCCAGCCGGCGCTTTCGGCAGCGCATCCGGCATGAGAGCGGGGAGGCCGCCCTCGATGGTGGGTTGGGCGAAGCCATCCCGGTAGCCGAAATGGGCCAGGTTTCCCGGCAGGCTGCGGGCTTCCTGCGTAGAAAGCAGGGATAGCGCGCCGTCCCTGGCATACATTGCCTGGAGCTGGCTGCTGGCCTGTTCCAGGGCATCTTCCGTTTCGGCGAAGAGGAACAGCACGATATGCAGGTCGGGGCAGGCAAACGGATCTTTCCAATGCGCGGGGCTGCTTGAGCCGGTATCGCCCACCCGTTCAGCGCGAGCGGCCGCGCCCGCTGCAAATTCCTCGGGAAATGATGTAAGCGAAGAGGGGGGAAGTCCAAGAGCGGCAAGGCCCGTATAGGTAAGTCCAATATTCAGGCAGTACCGCGGTTTCACTGTCCAGCCAGTGGCGGTAGCGATAGCGATCTGTGGGTGACGGTCGTTTCCGCAGCCCACCAGCGTGCCCAGAAATTGCCGGGCGGCTTCCGGTTGTGTAACCTTCAAAGTCAGCACGCGCAGAATCGGCATTGCATACGTGCGGAGGATAAAACCCTGGATATCGGCCAATGGCAAATCAGACATTTATACGATAATCCGGTAATTCAACTGGTGAGGTGAGGTCGCTGTCTTGCGGATGGCCGCTCGCTCTATTCGGGCATCATCTTCAGCAAATTTTATCACTTATATATCATTCCGATATTCTCAAACAGGAGGAGCAGCGTCAATGAAAAATACTCTCAATGCGATCTGGGCTGTTGCATTCCTGCATCTTCCGCTTGATGTGCTTGCGCTCGAGCCGGGTGCAGCCGTATTGGTCACTCCGCTAATCAAGACGACGCACAGTTGGGATGGCCAACCCATTGTTTATCCCGCCGGACAAGCCGAGATTACGGGAATGTCGATAGAAATCGCGCCGGGGGCGGAAACCGGCTGGCATCGGCATCCTGTTCCCTCCTTTGCAGTGGTATTGCAGGGGACCCTGGAGGTGAAGCTGAAAGACGGCCGGGTAAAGCGACTGCAAGCCGGAGAGGCTTTGATAGAGGTAGTCAATACGGATCACGTCGGCCGCAACGTCGGTGATATCCCGGTAAAGCTTGTCCTGTTTTATGCGAGTGTGGTTGGACAAGCGCTTACCACTCAGGAAAAACCCTGAAGTGAGAATCCCCTTCCTCATGCTTAGCGCTCGCCGAGCGCCGCCTGAATATCCAATACAGTTGCCTGCGGATAGGCGCTGTAGAAGGGGTCAATCCCGCCCAGGTCGTTGGCTTTGACATAGTCCCGGAAGGCGCTGCGATTTTGTTGAACAGGCAGCGGCGGGGCGCCATCCATATGCTGGAGAAGTGCGTTGAAAACATCGCCGATCTCGTCGATAAATTCGTTGAGATAATCATCGAAGGTCCCGTCGTATGTCGTGATGATGGCAAGCTTGGTGTTATTTTCCATGAACACAAAGCGTGCGAAATGTACGATTTTGAGTTTGTCGAGGGCGGTCCAGATGAGGTTTTGTTCTAGGGGCGCGGCTTGTATATTTTTTATGCGTGTACTGAGCGCCTGGAAGTCTTCGGGTGAACGGATGGCCATGACCAACGTAAGCGGATTTTGAACGGTTCCTCGTGGGGAAGCGGTGGCGTCGGGCTGAGTTACCGTGCCGGTATTGCGATGGAATATATTCATGGGAATTTCCTGAAATGGCAAACGTGCTTCCGACAGACTATGCGTTCCCGCTGATTTGATATTGAAATTGCCGAAGTGGGTCAAGCTTACCAAGGCGCTGGTACTGCTGTCCAGGCCTGGATTGCAATGACCCTCAAAAAAGAAAACCCGCCGAGGCGGGTTGGATTATTTTCATTAACTCGGAGATTATTGTTTACGTCTGCGCATGGCGCCGAGAATGCCAAGGCCGAGCCCAAGCAGTGCAAGTGTTGCGGGTTCTGGAACCGGATTCTCCGGAATTTGGGTAATTGCAGTTCCAGCGATCCATACACTATTCCCATAACCTTGGACATGAGCGGCACCCACATAACCGCCATTACTGGCATTGAGTGGATCAGATATGGATACGGAGTTGAAGGAACTGGCCGTGATACCTGCCCCTGTCAATGTATACACGGATGAATTACCTTGGCCAAGTTCACCGGGGTTGCTGGTGCTGAAATGAAATGCAAAATCAAAATCTCCGCCTGTGCCATCCGCTTTAAAAGCATTCACTCCATTATCAATGGATGAAGCGGAGATCCCGCTGACGAAGTTGATGTCGCTAAGTGGTGCGGTATTGGCATTGAAGTACCAGTCGTTCACATAGGCGCCACTGGATAAATTATTGAGTACGCTCATTGTGAGCGTTACGGTACCCGAGCCGCCCCCATCATCAAAGATCGCCTTTGCATAGATATCATTCGGATTGCTTGGGGTTGAAGGGGCCGTGCCCGAGAAGGCGCCCGAATTCGAGAAATCGACCTCGAATAGCGTTGCCTGAGCGGTTCCCACTATAGACAGGAAACCCAAAGCGGAAAGTGCAGCTACCAGTTTGGTTTTTTTTAAATAATTTTTCATGGCTTCTCCATTAGCTAGAATTTCATTTGGCTTCCATTTAGCTTTAGCTTCTGCGCCTTGCGACAAAACCCATCAAGCCCAACCCCGCTAGCAACATGGCGTAGGTTTCGGGTTCAGGGACCGGGCTCACCGTCGGAGTCTGCGTTATGGTGAAGGTATAGGTATTGCCTGCGCCAGGATCGAACGCGTGCAGGCTGAACTTGGCATCCGCATTGTCCCCAGTCGCCAGGGATCCAGTGAAGTTAAGATCGTGCGGACCGCTGGAATTAAAGGGAGAAGACTGGCTCATTGAGGGAGAATCGAGTGTGAACCCATCGAACGTCGATGAGTTAAAGCTGGTAAATACCACCCCGTTACCGGGCGCATTTGCAGGTTCGGTAATACTGAGGTGGAAGTCCGAAAATGCTGACGTGGTATTATTGGTAATCGACTCGATTACATCATACGCGCCGCCATTGCCTACAGAGTGCGCTACGGTAAAAGTCAGCGTTATGGGGTTGATGCTGTCGAAGACTTTAGAAAAGTCCAGTCCTTTGTCATTGGTAGAGCTGGCAAGCACCGAAAACGACCCCAGCCCTGCCCCGCTCGCCGTGATGTCCGTAATGACGGCCGATGCAGTTGCGGTAGAGACCGATCCTCCGAAGATCAAAGCCGCCAGGGTAAATTTGGACAGGTTATTCATTTTTTTCTCCGTGTTGGGCAGGTTATTCATTTTTTTCCCAGGATGGGTTCTCAAGATTAACTGATGCACTGAGGGATATCTTTTCCGCATATCCTGTGAATGACATTCTGATTTATACGACTTATTATTACCATAAAAACAATAATTTAAAATAGCTCTAGTAGTCATAGTTCTATAGCTCTCTTGCACGACCAACCTGGTATAGGTTGCACTAGGAACTATCGGCACGGGCTATAAAATGGCACAGTGATATTGTGCTTGCCGGGCCGCTCCGATATTGAAAGCTGAATGGACGGGAAGGCTGAAGGCTCTTGCTCGGCAGTCTTAGCCTTGCGGTCGGGAGCGATGGGTATTATGGATATTGGCCAGTCTTAGCCTTGCGGTCGGGAGCGATGGGTATTATGGATATTGGCGCTGGTAAGTCCGGTGCTTCAAGCGAACTTATCCTCCATCAGGGCCTGACGGCTGCAACAACCGGTGATCGGATAGTATCGAAGGTCAGCAAGCAACATCTTTTGCCTGAGACCGGTGTTCAATAGCAGGATGGCCGGAATCTATAGATATAGCCGAGGCCGGTCAGCGGTCGCAGTCCTCATTCGGCAGGAGGCCATGCGTAAAAGATTGGGCTTTACGTACGCGTTTCTATCCGGTGATTGTAGGTACTTTTTTCAGCGTTATCGGATCGATACGGCTGTTCGCTGTATTTCAAGTTGTCCAGAGTTTTACGAAAGGCAGGGGCGGGCGGCTTCGAACATCTCGTGCTTCTGTTGAGCACGAAGATTTGGGGTGTGACTTTACAATAAACTATTTATCGTCGAATATGCCCACGTCTATCCTCTTTGCGTCTTTCCGTATTCCTGCGCCGTTGTTCCCGTTCTCGTTGTTTTGGTGATTTTTCGAATGGGCCAGGCCCTGATTCGTAGTCATCAATCCGCAGTATCGCTCGCGTTAACGCATCCCGCAATTCACGAGCCTGCTCCACGTGCACGGCATGCGGTTTACCGGGATCGGCCTCGGCAAGCTTCTCAAACTCGGAAGGCAAAAATGGAAGGCGAATACAAATGATTCCTTCGGATGGGAGCGTGGTGATATCCCATCCGACAATTGGAAACTGTAAAAGATAGTCATTCATCGTAATCTTTCCGGCAAGAGGATTTTAATTCCGGCGAAGCGAGCCACCTATTTTTGTCGTCGTCTGCGCGGCAGACCAGGGCGGGAAACAAGGAAACGCGACAAAGTGTAATGCATAGCTGAACACATAAGGGAGATCAGACGGGTTTCAGCTATGATTGAGGCTGCAATTCAACCTTGGAAACGGCCTGCACCCGATTGTAAACATCAAGTTTTTTGAAGATGTGCCGCAAATGGTTTTTTACCGTGTAGAGACTGATTCCCAGAATGGAAGCGATCTCTGAATTTGTTTTACCAGCCCCGACCCAGTCCAGTATTTCGGTCTCCCGCGCGCTCAGCCCGTAATTCTTGCTTCTTTGCGTTACGTCTGTCGAAGGTGTTGCAGCGAGATGCCGATGAACCAGGGGTGCGACCCGGCGCAATGCAGTATCAAGATAAGGCAGCAGGTTCTCCATTGCACCCAACGCGGAGTCATCGAGGTGATCGTTTGAGCTGAATATTATATAGAGGCAATCCTGACCGCCCCGTTCATCGCTGATCCCATGTATGAGCAAAGATCGCATGCCGTGCAACGCTTCGCCGAAAGCGCATAGCGCCCCGTGGCCTTCAAGCCGGAAACCGCATGCACCCGGACTTAGTCTGTAGGGTATTTTGCCCAACTCGACCCAGCAGGTATAAAGTCCCCGTTGCAAGGCCAGGAGCTTTTCCGAATGTAAATGCTCGGTCCTGACGCCAGGTAATGCGGAAACAAGGTCGTGTCGGAGGTGATTTGCACCCATATCATTCCAGACCGCGAGCATGATCTCATGGGGTAGATAATGCTGTATCTCTCCTTGCAGCCATTTCAGCAGGTCGGAATGGCTACGCACCGCTATTCCCTCCCGGACGATTCGGAAATAGCGTTCCAGATGTTCGTCGGAAAGCGAGGAAAGAAAAAGCATTTGCGGTAGTCCGGTTAATTAGGCGATTGAATGTCGGATGAATAAATAAATAAGGTAATCCCCCGGCTATGCCGGGGACTCGGTAAGGTTTGACCGTGTGAGGTAGTCAGCCTGATTCTTTTAGCTTGACCAAAAGCCAGGAGAATCAAATGAGAGGTTACCAGAGTCTGAACCATACGACATGGGACTGTAACCATGTTGTGTTTATACCGAAGAGGCGGAAGAACGCAATATTTGGAGCGATCCGCAAGCACCCTTGAGAATACATTCGGCACCAAGAGAAAGAAGGTGAATACTACGATCAACTCCAGCTTGACATGTGATGCCGACTTTAGGCGGCATCCGTTTCTTGTCCCTTTGAGGGACTAACAAAAATAAGCCTCCGGCTTTGCCCGAGGTAATTTAACCTGATTTGGTTAAAGCAATAATCATTCCAGAAATAAAATTTCAATTGGATCAATAATCAAAGAAGAAAATAAGGAGCGTTTTCACAAAACTGTAAAAAACACCGACTCCCTATCCAAAACTGATCTTCATAGCTTTTGACCATAAGTTTCGCCTCAAGCCGATATCAGAAAAGAAGCATGTACAAGCCATCTATTTGGCTGAAGATCATATGCTTACCGTCAGTTTCGTGTATGAAGCGGAACCGCGGACAATTCACACTTACTCTATTCTCCAATCGTTGACACCCGCTGGGGCATTCCCTTCCTCCCGATGGACAAATTCTTCGCAGCGAGTGTCGCGAAGTATTTGTCCGACGAAAAGCCTGGGGCGCGCCAGGTGCCGCCAATTTTTATTCGCTTCGTCTTCGTATTGGGGCGGTGCAGGAGGGCAATTTTCAAGGAAGTGGGAAAAGTGGGGCGCGAGGTGAATTGCCGTCAGATGCCGGATCAACGGCGCTAACCTGACTTACCACTGCTTCATGGTTCAGTGGCCGCACCGCGAGGCGGCTTTGGGGGGCGTTTAGGGAGTGGCTCAGGAATGGGTTCATGCGGCAGCTTGTCAAGAAGCTCTTCAGTGGGTTCGTTGGCCTGCGCATGCGGCAGTTCATGGAGAGGCTCATCGACAAGTTCATGTGGCGAGTCGGAGGATTCATGTTGCGGATTATGGGACGTTTCGCGGGGCATCTCGCCTCGTCCCATGGACGGCTCGATCCTGTCATTTATTTTGTCGGATGCCCTGCGGTTTTGCCCGATTTTACGCAAATGGTTGGCTTTGATCAGAAGCGACAAGCCGATCCAGGCAGCAATAACCGCAAAAGGGACCACCAGCAGCAACGGCTGTAGCGATGCAAGCGCAGCCAGGGCGAGTAATGTGATCCCGCCGAACATCATGATTTTTGCTTCCGCGGCGCCGAGGACCAGCCGACTTGTAATGGCAGCTCCGACCGTATTGCTGACACGGATCGCGCTTGCGGTCAGACGGCTCGCGCTGCCACCTCCGCTCATACCCCCACCGCCCCTGGAAGAATAGGCATACTCGGAGCCGGACGGCGTGGAAACCGACACCGGGCGGACGCGGTTCTTCTCAACGAGAACGATTTCTGTTGCGTTTTCCAGATCATGCAGATACATCCTCTCCATTTCATGGGCAAATTCGAGGTCTTCAATCCCCACATCCAGTTCCCAGTTGCCTAGCCAGCTTGCCATGTTGAGGTTGCTCGATCCTACACGTGCCCAACGCCCATCGGCTACAGCTGTCTTGGCATGCAACATGGATCCGTTCCATTCGAATACGCGTACTCCCGCCTCGAGCAATGGACGATAGCCGGCACGCGAGATGGGCCGCAAAAACGTGAGATCGCCGCTTGAACCCGGAACCAGTAAGCGAACATCCACGCCATCCATTGCGGCGCCTCTAAGCGCTTGCACATAACTGGTGGAGCCGACGAAGTATGCATCGGTAAGCCAGAGAGTCTTTTGCGCCAATACTGCAATCAATTGTTCAAGCCGGTACAAGCCTGCAGTAGCAGCTATGCTGCCCAACACTCTCAAATCGACCGAGCCCGCTATGGGGATCGAGTCCCGGTCCGGCAGTTCGCTCGCCGGCAATTCGGGCCCAGCCTCGGCCCAGGCATGGGAAAATGCCTGTATCATATCGGCTATGATCGGGCCGCGTACTTCGACACCCGTGTCTCGCCACGGTGGTATTTTGCGTTCGGGATAACCCACCCACATCTGGCCGATACATAACCCGCTAATGAACGCGATGCGATTATCCACGCAAAGCGATTTCCGGTGAAGGCGGCTCACCCAGCCCAGCGGACTATCGAAGCGTGGGGGATTGAAGCATCGAACATCAACACCGCCGTCGCGCAGTCGCTGCCAGAAGCTGCCGGATGTTTCGGTCAGGGCTCCCATCCAGTCATAGAGAATCCTTACCCGCACGCCCTCGTTCGCCTTGGCAATAAATGCATCTGCAAATCGTTGGCCAATTTTGTCGTTGCGGATAATATAGTTTTCAAAATGGATGGATTTTTCCGCCGAATAAATTGCATCGAGCCATGCGGGATAATTTTCGCTGGCATCCTTCAGCAGGCGGATACTATTGCCATGTACAAGGGGAGCGCCCGCCGCTCGCGAGAAAGCTTGCGCGGCAAGGATGCGCGTTGCAGGCATCGTGTCGCGAGAATATTCTTTGAGCTTCGCCTTGGCCATTGTTGTCGCTTTACGTATGTATGAGCGCGAGACTTGTTTTATTGTAGCTTGTTACGGTACATTCTTCAGCCTGCTGGGAGATCAGCGCGGATATTCACAGCGTGCCTCAATTTCCAGGTACCTCAAGGCTGGGTATTTTTGTTAAACGCATTTACGGCACTTTTTGGTACGGTCTCCATGGGTCGATTCCGAGAGCCTGCGTGGCTAGATTAAGAAGTTACCCGGTAAATTCCCGTGATATGCCTTTACGTCTCGTTGGCGCTGCCGATTCATCCTGGATTCCTTTAATCTTCGACTTCTTCGCCAAACTTTGAGTCGATATAGCATCGCATGGCGGCAATAAGCGGAGTCAATCCTTTTTGCCAATGTCGCCCCGACCGCATATACGCTGTGCAGTGCTCCG
>Ga0157370_10000754_pt1 | contig 40412 bp, 32 predicted proteins | sample C35metaG_FD_113463 | JGI IMG/M metagenome (GOLD analysis project Ga0157370, IMG submission 113463) | Corn rhizosphere microbial communities from Kellogg Biological Station, Michigan, USA - C3-5 metaG | ecosystem: Host-associated > Plants > Roots > Rhizosphere > Soil | place: USA: Michigan... | reverse complement strand
GTATGGTGGCATCGCGGCTGCCGGGTACTCCGGTATCTGGGGCGACATTACCGGCGACGAGATCCTCAAGGCTGCCGGCGTCGACGCCGCCCGTGTCCTGCTGGTCACCATCCCCGACCAGAGCACCGTTCGCCTGATCGTCCAGCGAGCCCGATACCTCAATTCCGGTCTGTCAGTTGTCGCCCGCGCATTCCGGCGGGAGGACGTGCTGGACCTGCGGCGACTGGGCGTGACAGGGACAGTCCAGCCCGAGTTCGAGGGCGGCGTGGAGATGGTGCGGCAGGCCCTCCTCCAATACGCGTCGGATACGTCCGCCGCTTCCGCCCTGATCTCGGAAATGCGGATGGAGTATTACGAACGCCCGCCGCTCCCATGAGTGCCCGGACGCGATGCCTGCCATGAAACCTCAAAGGCAGGCAGAGCACGTGCGCAACCCGGTTCGCGGCGAATGGGGGCGGAGGCGCGGAAAGCCCAGGTGAAGCGGGGCGAGCGGCTTCCTGTCTCGACGGTTATTCCATTTGTGAGAAGATGCAGCTGTCATGTCAACAATTGGTATCATCGGCGCCGGGCATATCGGAAGCCAGATCGCACGCCTTGCCGTCGCAAATGGCTATAACGTCGTGATCAGTAATTCTCGCGGGCCGGAGACCCTTTCGGAGCTGGTCAATGAACTCGGGCCCAAGGCCCGCGCCGCAACGGTGATTGAGGCGGCGCGATCCGGAGACATCGTTGTGGTCACGATACCGTTGAAGAACTATCGCAGCGTGCCGGTTGAGCCGCTTGCGGGCAAGATCGTAATTGACACGAACAATTACTACCCTGAGCGTGACGGTCACATTCCTGAGCTCGACAATGAGTCGACCACGACTTCCGAACTTCTGCAGAAACACTTGCCTGCTTCGAAGGTTGTGAAGGCGTTCAACCATATCTACGCTGCCGAACTTACGACACATGGGCAACCGGCGGGGACGAAGAATCGCCGTGCGCTGGTGATTGCGGGCGATGACAAGGACGCCAAGGCTACGGTTACCCATCTGCTCGATGAATTCGGTTTCGATACCGTGGACGCAGGACCTCTCAAGGAAGGATGGCGGATCCAGCGCGATACCCCAGGGTACGGTCCGCGCCGTACGGCTGAGGAACTCCGCGGAGACCTCGCGGCGGCCAGGCGGTACGCGGATCAGTAAGGAACGGACGTGGTTGATGGAGGACTGCTCGCCGCCAAGTGGGGCGTATAGCTCGCGCTGCCCCGGTCACCGCTGCGGAACAGTCCAGAGATAGATGTGCTCGCCGGCTATCACCGTCTCCTTGTCTGGTTTCCAGTCTCCCATTCCGAAGTTATGAGAGACAATGCGCGTACCTGGCCTAAGTTCGCGGAGCAGCCTGGGACGCAGCCTGACGTTCACCTCGGGCAGAAGATAGAGCGCAACAACGGTTGCGCCGCGAATGTCCGCGTCGAACAAATCGTTGACCTCCAGGTGGACGAGACCGGAGACTGCTGCGCTCCGCGCGTTTGCCCGAGCTTCGTCGATGCGAGCGGGGTTAAGATCGATGCCGACTCCGCGGGCCCCATAGGTTCTGGCGGCTGCGATTACGATGCGGCCATCGCCGCATCCGAGGTCGTAGACCACATCGCGGGCGCTGACACCCGCCAGTTCCAGCATGCCCGTCACGACCTCTGGCGGGGTTGCGAGATACGGAGTATTGATCTGTACTTCCCGGGGCTCTGAACTCTGGGCACTCGCCACACACAGATACAGCAATCCCAGCAGCGGCAACGCGAATAATCGCATACTGCTCGATTCCTGAGCATCCCCATTTCCAATGTAGAGCGAGATCGATGCGGCGGTTCCCGTGCTAATTCGTTCGGGGCGGCGCGCTGTTCCCGTTCAGAACAACTCAATGCGAACCGCGACGGCGGGATGGCGGCCGGAGCGCCCAGGAGGCAACTGCAACACCCGTCATTGCGATCGGGTATCCCACCGTACCCGCATCCATCAATCCCGATGCCCAAAGGGATGCAACAGCGCCTGTCAAGTCGAAGATCACGCCGGCGTACGCCCACTCTTTCAGGCGCGGAAACTTCGGAATGAGTAATGCCACAGCGCCGAGCAGTTTCCAGATCCCCAGGATGACGAGGAAGTAAGGTGGATAACCCAAACGCCCGATAAGCTCGGCAACCCTGGGCACTCGCAGGACATCCCACACCCCGCCCACAACAAGTTCGAAGACGACCAGGGCAGTGCACAGCCAGTAAGCAATGGCGCCGCGGCGCGACGTGAGCGCGGAGCGGGCGAGGTTTAGTTATCATGTCGAGCTGGCATTCCGGCGGGCTGAACCCTTGCCGGCTTTCCGGGCTAGACTGCCGGTTTTAATGCCGGCGGCGCCTGGTCGGCGGCCTTTGCCGGTTCGAGCGCCAGAGCCGCAACTTCGTCCATGGTTTTCACATAATGCATGGTCATGTCGCTGATCTGTTCGGTTTTCAGGTCTTCGCGAACGTTCACTTCGTTGTCGGCCGGGAGGATCACGGTTATGACGCCGCTGCGGCGCGCTGCGAGGACCTTCTCTTTTATTCCTCCTACCGGAAGCACCTGGCCGGTGAGCGTGATTTCTCCCGTCATGGCAAGGTTTTCGCGAACGCATCGTTCCGTGAGCATGGATAGCAGCGCCGTGGCCATCGTTACGCCCGCCGAGGGACCATCCTTTGGGATTGCGCCCGCCGGCACGTGAACGTGAATGTCGCTGGTTTTGAAAACGTCCGGATCAATGCTGTAGCGCGTCGCGTTTGAGCGCACCCAGGTGAGCGCGGCCTGGACCGACTCCTGCATCACGGAGCCGAGCTGGCCGGTCATGATGAGGCCCTTGTTACCGCCAGGCATGCGTCCGGCTTCGATGAACAGAACGTCGCCGCCGACAGGAGTCCAGGCAAGGCCGACTGCGACGCCGGGGCGGCGCGTCCGTTCGGCGGCTTCGGTATCGGGCCGGAATCGCGGCGCGCCGAGAAATTCTTCGACGAGCGGCCGCGTGATCTCAACAACAGGCTCGCGGCCTTCGGCGTAACGGCGCGCCACCTTCCGGCAAATCGTTCCGATTTCACGTTCCAGATTGCGGACGCCGGCCTCCCGCGTGTAGCGGCGGACCACGAAGCGTACCGACTCGTCGGTGAAGGTGAGCGGCTTCGTTTCGTCGAGCCCGTTTTCCTTCGTCTGTCGCGGGATTAAGTAACGAAACGCGATCACTACTTTTTCCTGCTCGGTGTAGCCCTGGAGTTCGATGATCTCCATGCGATCACGCAGCGCTTCCGGGATGGTGTCGAGCATGTTCGCGGTGGTGATGAAGAGGACGCGCGAAAGATCGAACGGTACATCCAGATAGTTATCGCGGAAAGTGGCGTTTTGCTCAGGGTCGAGGACTTCGAGGAGAGCGGAGGCCGGGTCGCCGCGGAAATCCCGGCCGAGTTTATCGACCTCATCCAGCATGAAGACGGGATCGTTCACTCCGGCGCGGCGCAGCGCCTGTACAATCTGACCGGGCATGGCGCCGATGTAAGTGCGGCGGTGGCCGCGGATTTCGGCTTCATCGTGCATGCCACCCATTGAGATTCGCTGAAATTTGCGGCCGAGCGAGCGCGCGATGGAGCGACCGAGCGAGGTTTTGCCCACGCCGGGAGGGCCGACAAAGCAGAGGATAGGCCCCTTCAGCCGCGGCTTCAACTGCATTACTGCAAGGAAATCGAGAATACGGTTCTTGACCTTCTCGAGATCGTAATGGTCCTCATCGAGAATTTGAGCAGCGTGCTGCACATTGACAGCCTCGCCCGAAGAGACGTTCCACGGCATGCTGGTAAGCCATTCGAGATAAGTCCGGGAAACGTTGTGCTCAGGCGACATGGGCACGATGCGGGAGAAGCGGTTCAACTCCTTGAGCGCTTCCTGCTTCACTTCTTCGGGCATGCCGGCCTTTTCGATCTTCTCGCGCAGCTCCTGAGATTCGCGTTCGCGATCGTCGCCTTCGCCCAGTTCCTGCTGAATCGCCTTCAATTGCTCCCGCAGATAAAATTCGCGCTGTGATTGCGAGAGCTGGCCCTGCACCTGGGATTGGATTTTCTGCCGCAATTCCAGCAATTCCAGCTCACGGGCAAGCTGCTTATTGATGAACTGCAGGCGTGAACGTGCATCGGCCTGCTCGAGCACAGACTGGCGCTCGGCGTGGCTCAGGCTGGGCAGAGTGCCGGCGATGAAATCAGCCAGCCGGCCGATTTCGTTGATATTGCTGGCAGCGGTAGCGATTTCGTCCGAAAGATTCGGCGTCGCGCTCACGATTTGCGTGAATTCGCTGAGAACATTCTGGCGGAGGGCGGTGAGTTCCGGCGTGAGTTCGGGCTCGATTTCGCCGATACGTTCCACCTGGGCGCGAAGGAATGGCTCGGTCGCCGTGAAAGCCCGCACCCGCATGCGGGCGACGCCTTCGCAAAAGAGAAGCTGGCCTTCGCGCATCTTGACGACTTTGTGAATGACCGCGACGGTACCGATCTGGTGAAGATCGTCTGGCCCAGGCGATTCGATACGCGGGTCGAGCTGCGAGACGACGCCGATGTGCCGGCTTTCGCCCAGCGATTCGACGAGCGCGACGGACGAAGGTCTGCCGACGGTGAGCGGCAGCAGAGCGTACGGGAACAGGACGGTGTCACGCACCGCGAGTATCGGAAGCTCCTCGATCGAGGGTTCGGATGATTCAGGCTCCGTAGCCTCGGCGGGCCTGGGCTCGGCCTCGGTCTCGACAGGGTCGGCGACTTCGGCGACGGGTGCTGCTTCGCGTTGGGCGATGGCGGCGGTGTCGCCTTCGAGCAATTCCATAGTTTCAGATTAGCCGTATCGAGGCGATCCGTTTTGGCCGGCAGTATTGGCACGATCCGGCGCGAGCGATCCCGGTGTGGGAGGCATTGCGAAATCCCCTGGAAACGCGGCGAAATCTGCCATGCGAAACATCTGCCGCCGTGGGGCCGGGAGTTTCTCGTTCAATAACTCTTCCGGCGCTATCGCTGGGCGATATTACGGCGTTCACTTTCGATTTGGCCGCATACCACGGAACCGCTCAGTTCAAGTTCAGGCTTTCAGACCTCCTCTCCTTTTCGGCGATCATCGACGCCGGCGCTGTCACTTCCCTAAGTTTGGGAACTGCATACCTGCGGTCGACAAATTCAGACACATCTGCCGAGGATTTGATTGTTACCGGACCGGGGGCGACGCCTGAGGCCCGCGACCGCTCTGCTTTGCAGCCTGGGAATTCTGGCGCCATGGGCTCGAAGGCGGCTTGTGTTTCCGTGCATGCTACGATCCGGCCCGATGCGAGTTGGCTTCCAGTAAGCCGGATGCCTTCGGTTTCGTACCGTATTGGAAAGGCCTCGACTTGCAATTTCGCGCGTATTCGTGCAATATGGAAAGTTTTCATCGATTCTTCCCATTTCAATGCGGATACGAGTTCTTTACCACGACCATTGTTTCGATGGCGCTGCTTCGGCTGCGTTCTTCAGCCGTTTTATCCGCGGAGCGGTCCACCCGGACGCCGAATTTGCTTACACCGGAATGGCCCACCGGGCGTCGCAGATTTTTGAGGACAGCCTGTTCGATGGCGACGAAAACGCCATCGTGGATTTCAAATATTCAAACAATTCGAAGCTGACGTGGTGGTTCGATCACCACCAGAGCGCGTTTCTGACGGCCGAAGATGCGCGGCATTTCGAGGCGCACCCATCGCCCCGGAAAATGTTCGACCCGAGCTATAAGTCCTGCACCAGTTACATCTGCGCGGTCGCGAAGGGGCGCTGGAATTACGAGGCGCACGATCTCGATGACCTGGTGTACTGGGCCACGGTAATCGACGGCGCGCAATATCCGGATCCGCGGACGGCGGTCGAGCTGGGCGCGCCGGCAATGAAGCTGACGCTCGTGATTGAAGGCTCGAAGGGTTCGGATACGGTGCAGCGCATCATCGGCTATATGCAGAAGATGCCGCTGCAGCGGATCATCGATCAGCCGGAGATTCAGGAGGTTTACAAGCCGCTGCATGAACGGCACCTGAAATCGCTCAAGATCATCGAGGACCGGGCGAGCGAATCGGGCGGCGTGATCACCTTCGACCTGACCGGATACGATCTCGAAGGCTACAACAAGTTCATTCCCTATTATTTGTATCCGGACGGGATTTACACGGTGGCGGTGAGCCCGTCGAGCTTCCGGACGAAGATTTCCGTAGGATCGAATCCGTGGGCGCCGGTCGAGCCACGGCATAATCTGGCGACGATCTGCGAGCGATACGGCGGCGGCGGACACGCGCGCGTGGGGGCGATCAGTCTGGAGCCGGGTCAGGTGGATGAGGCGCGCAGAGTGGCGGCGGAGATCGCGGCCGAACTGAGAAATTAGCGGGCTCTATTGCATCAGGGACTCGATCCGATCCCAGGACTCGGCGCGGGCCTTTCTGTTGGCTTCATTCGCATCCGGCGCTTCGCCGGCGCGCATGAAGCCATGGCCGGCGCCTTCGTAGACCACCGAATCGTAGGTTTTCCCCGCAGATTTCATGGCTTCTTTCGTGGCCGGAATGGTGGCGTCGATGCGAGCGTCTTTGCCGGCATAAAAGCCGTAGACAGGCGCGGTGATTCGGGCCATTGCATCATTCGCTGGAGGCGGGCCGTAGAAGACGAATGCGGCCGAGAGGTCCTTGCGATTGGTGGCGAAGCGGAAGCTCTGGCCTCCGCCCCAGCAGAAGCCGACGACGAACAGCTTTCCCGTGGACGCGGGAAGTTTTTTGCCGTAATCGGCGGCAGCATTCAGATCGGCAGTGATCTGGTCCGGATCGAGTTTGCCGATTGCGGGTCCAATGGCGCCGGCGGGAAAGTCTTTCGTGCCGCCGCCGTTCGGAGCCATGCCGGAAAGCAGATCGGGAGCAACGACGATGTAGCCGGCGGCGGCGAACTGATCGGCGCCGTCTTCGACCCAGTCGGTCATCCCGAAGATCTCGTGAATCACGAGGATTACGGGCGTTTTGGCGCTCGATTCCGGATACGCAACGAACGTGGATACGGAGCGGTTGCCATGTTTGATGGTGACCCACTCGCGGCGCCGCGGCGATTTATCGACGGTGGCGCGCGCCCAGTCCTGGGCGAACACGGAGGAAGCTGCGAGAAGCAAAATCAATCCTGGCCGCATATTCTTTTGCGCGCAGAACGGCGACCCGGGTGACCCCCCGAGTGGCCGCCTGTGCGCTACCAACGTTGTACCTCAGTTAACCTGACAGAGTATCCCCGAATATGGCTGAATCTCGCATTACTCCTCGCGGAGAGGACTTCGCGGCATGGTATCAGGACGTCGTCATCCAGGGCGACATGGCGGAGCCCGCCGAAATCGTGAAAGGCTGCATGGTGATCAAGGCCAACGGTTACGCGGTATGGGAACTGCTGCAGCGCGAGCTGGATGATCGTTTCAAGGCGCTGGGGCACCAGAACGTCTATTTTCCGCTGCTGATTCCGCAAAGCTTCCTGCGCAAGGAAGCCGAACACGTGGAAGGCTTTTCGCCCGAACTGGCGGTCGTGACCGTGGCGGGCGGGAAGGAGCTGGAAGAGCCGTACGTCATCCGGCCGACCTCCGAGACGATCATCGGACATTTCTTTTCGCGATGGATTCAGAGCTGGCGCGATCTGCCGATGCTGATCAATCAATGGGCGAATGTGGTGCGCTGGGAGCTGCGCACGCGCATGTTCCTGCGCACCACGGAGTTCCTCTGGCAGGAGGGCCACACCGCGCACGCAAGCCATGAAGAGGCGCTCGAAGAGGTGCTGCGGATGCTCGACGTTTACGCCGACGTGGCGGAGAACGTGATGGCCATGCCGGTGATCAGGGGGGAGAAGACGCAATCAGAGAAATTCGCGGGGGCGGTGCGGACGTTCTCGATCGAAGCGATGATGCAGAACGGATTCGCGCTGCAATCGGGCACCAGTCACGACCTGGGCCAGAACTTCGGGAAAGCGTTCGACGTGCAGTTTCAGAATCGCGAAGGCCAGCTCGAGCACGTGTGGCAGACGAGCTGGGGCGTGAGTACGCGGCTGATCGGCGGGCTGATCATGAGCCATTCGGATGACAAGGGCCTGGTGCTGCCGCCGAAGCTTGCGCCGGTAAAGAGCGTTCTTGTGCCGATCTATCGCAAGGACGAAGAGAAGGCGCGCGTTCTGGAAGCGGCCCAAAGGATCGCGAAGGACACAGGCTCGAAGGTGGACGACCGGGAAGGCCAGACGCCGGGAGCGAAGTTCTTCCACTGGGAGCGGCGGGGCGTCCCTGTGGTTCTGGAGCTTGGTCCACGGGATCTGGCATCCGGCAACATCGTGCTGAAGCGGCGCGATACGGGGGCGAAAGAGCCGGTGGCTCAGGCGGACGCGCCGGGCAGCGTGGCGAAGGCGCTGGAAGCGATGCAGCGCGATCTTTACAGCGCCGCAAAGGAGCGGCTGCGCGCGAATACGGTGCTGGCCAATTCGCTGGGCGAAGTGGAATCGATTCTGAGCGACGTGACGGCGGAACGGGGCGGCGGAAAATTCGTGATGGCGTACGTGAAAGACGACCCGGCGTGCGATGCGCGCCTGAAGGAGTTCAAGGCCACAGTACGCAACATTCCCTTGAAGGATGAATATGACGGGCCGGGGAAGTGCATTATCACGGGCGAAGCGGTAGACCGGCGGGTGGTGGTAGCAAAAGCTTACTGACGACGGATTACCGGGCGATCGGCTCGGTGGAGGGAACCCCGATCACCCGTTCGATGGCCTGCTGCAGCTGGGGACGGTTGAAGGGCTTCGTGATGAAACCCGCCGGGCCCTTCCCGGCGAAGCGCTCGACGGCCTCGGTTTCGCTGTATCCGGTCATGACGATAACCGGCACGTCCGCGCTGATCGAGCGGATTTCGTCATAGGTTCGATCGCCTGCCATGACAGGCATCGCGAGATCCAGCAGGATGACTGAGATCTGGTCTGCAAACGCCGAAAACATTTCGACGCCTTCCTTGCCGTTTTCGGCGAGCAGGACTTCATAGCCGGAGCGTTCGAGCATGGCCCGGCAGGTTTGTCTGACGGTGCGCTCATCGTCGATGACCAGAATCTGCGACTTGCTGAACCGCCTGGTTGCCCGTATCGCCGGAAGTGGCTCCTGATCCGCTATGGGCAGATGGACGGTGAATGTGGAACCGATTCCGGGGGAGCTGACGACCCGCAGCGCGCCGCCGTGGCTCCGAACGATACCCATTACGGCGGAAAGACCGAGCCCGCGGCCGGTGAATTTCGTCGTGAAAAACGGGTCGAAGATCTTCGCCTGCATCGCGTCATCCATGCCGCAGCCGTTATCGCGGACTTCGAGGCAAACGTAGACGCCCGGCGCCGCCGAGTCGCGGATATTGGCTTTCGCCAGATCGTCCTCTGAAAGGGTCTCGAGACCGGTACCGAGAATGATGACGCCATGCCGATCGACGCCGATCGCTTCGGCGGCGTTGATGACGAGGTTCATGATCAGCTGCTGGAGCTGCCCGCGATCGGCGCGCACGCGCGGGACCGGATCGTGCAACGAAAGCCGGAGTTCGGTATGACGCGGCACGGAAACGTGCAGCAGAGGCAGAATACCGCGAATCACCTCATCGAGGTTCAGAGGTTCGACGACGACGACGCCTTTGCCGGCATAAGCCAGCAGTTGTCTCGTGAGGTGAGCCGCCTGCTCGGCAGCTTTGACCACGCGTTCGAGGGGCGCCCGATGAGGGCTCACTTCGGGCAGCATCTCGAGCACGAGCGTGGTGTTGCCCAGAACGCCCGTGAGCAGATTGTTGAAATCGTGGGCGATGCCTCCGGCAAGCAGACCGACGCTTTCGAGCCGCTGTGTATGGCGAAGCTGTTCGTCGAAACCGCGCCTCCGCCTCCGGTCGGCCGATTCCTCCATCTCGCGGCGAACCACGAGCGGAAGCCGGGTCAAATTTTCTTTCATGACGTAATCCCGGGCGCCATTGCGCATCGCGTCGACAATGGTCGCCTCGCCGACGCTGCCCGAGACGACGATGAAAGGAACGTCCGGAGCCAGAGATTCCGTTATGCGGAGCGCATCAGCCGCGCTCAGGGAAGGCAGCTTGTAATCGGAAATGATGATGTCGAATTGGCCATTCTTCAAAGCTGATTCGAGCGCGGCGGCTGTTTCGACGCGGGTGTAAACGGGATCGATACCTCCGCGGCGCAACTGCTCGATGAGCAGAATCGAGTCGTCATCGGAGTCTTCTATAATCAGGACCCGAACGGTTTCTGGCATGTGGCGTCTGGTTTAGAGACACACCGGGGCACGCACAGCATCGCGGCCGTGCGTCTTCGCACTAACTCAACTAGTGAATCTGGCGCGTGGATTGTTTCAGGACGAGATGCCCATCGGGTACTGGATTCCTGCCCGTAACCCTTCGCCTGCGTAGCGATCCGGGTGACGATTAAACTCTTCCTGGCACTTCGGGCTGCAGAAGAAGAACTCGTGTCCCTCGAACGTCTCGGAAATGGCGTCGCCGGTCTTGACCTCTTTGCCGCAAACAGGATCGGTTGTCATAGGAACATCCCTAGCAATCGCGAGACCAGTTCAAAAGCGCCGCAGGAGCGCAACCCCGGCGACAATCAGAATCACCGCAACGAGGCGAAATAAGGACAGACGCTCTCCAAGCAGAAGGATGCTGAAGCCCATGGCGAGGACGGCTTCGAGGCCGAGTACGGCCACATAGACCGCGCCCATATCCAGCCCACGCATGGCGCGGGCCTGCGCGATCGCTCCAGCGATAAAGAGGAGCAGGAAAGCGATTGTCGGCAACGGCCGCGATGCGCCTGCCGAGCTTTTCATAAAAACTCCGCCGGCGGCGAAGCAGAGCGCGGCGAGCGAAAGTAGAGCGAGCTGCATAAAAAAACGGGCAGGAAGGCCTGCCCGTGTGTTGAATCGCTTTTCGCCCGGCTTAGAACGTGTACAGCAGCGTTCCAGCGGGCGGCGGCTCGAGTTCGCCTTCGGCGACTCCCGCGCCGACCGGAACCGCTTCCGGCTGGTTCACGATCCGGTAGTAGATGCCGGTATCGCCGAGATAGATGTCGAGGTCGGAGGGCTTCGGAAGATTGCCCTGAATGAGCGCTTCCGAGAGCGGATCCTCGATGTATTTCTGGAGAGCCCGGCGCAGAGGACGCGCGCCATAGCTGCGGTCCGCGCAGGTCTTGTCGAGAATGTATTTTGCAGCGTCGTTGCCGAGCCGGATTTTGATCTGCTTCGGCTCGAGGTTCTTGTTGATCTGCTCGACCATCAGATCGATGATCTGGATCAGGTCCGCATCCGTGAGCGCCTGGAAGAGGATGATGTCGTCCAGACGATTGAGGAACTCCGGATTGAAGGCGCGTTTCACCTCACCGCGCACCTGCTCTTCGATCTTCGACGGCAGGCCTTCGCCCGCAGGGGCGGAGAAGCCGAGGTGTCCTCTCTTCTCGAGAAAACGAGCCCCGAGATTCGAGGTCATGATGATGATCGTGTTCTTGAAATCGATGGTGTTGCCGAGACCGTCGGTCAACTGCCCGTCCTCGAACACCTGCAACAGGATATTGAAGATGTCCGGATGGGCCTTCTCGATTTCATCGAGCAGGATGATGGAATACGGCGACCGCTTCACGCGCTCGGTGAGCTGGCCACCTTCTTCGTAGCCCACATATCCCGGAGGCGAACCGATCAGCTTCGAGACGGAGTGCTTTTCCATGAACTCCGACATATCGAAGCGGATGAGACTCTTTTCGCTGCCGAAGAGGAAATTTGCGAGGGCGCGCGCTACTTCGGTTTTACCGACGCCGGTGGGTCCGAGGAACAGAAACGAACCGGCCGGACGGCTGGACGCCTTGAGTCCGGCGCGCGAACGGCGGATCGCCCGCGCGAGAGCGGAGATCGCTTTCTCCTGGCTGATTACGCGTTTGTGCAGCTCCTCCTCGATGCGGAGGAGCTTCGCGACTTCCTCTTCCTTGATGGCCGTCATCGGGACCCCGGTCCAGCGGGCGACCACGTCCTCGATGTCTTCCTTGGTCACGACGCCCGTTGAAGAGTCGTCAAGATTGTATTTCTCTCGCAATTGGCGCATGTTCTCGCGCTCTTTGCGTTCTTCATCCGAATAGAAGCGCGCCTTTTCGAACTCGTGGTTCGCGATCGCGTTCTCCATCCGGTGAACGATGAACTTGATGCGCTTCTGGATATCGGCCAGATCGCTTGGGAGCGTAGTCTGGCGGAGCTTGACGCGGGCTCCGGCTTCATCGATCAGGTCGATGGCCTTGTCCGGCAGGAAACGATCCGGAATGTAGCGGTTCGACGTGAAGACAGCGGATTCGATGGCTTCATCCGTGTAGCTGACCGCGTGGAACTTCTCATACCGGTCCTTGATGCCGAACATGATCTTGACGGCGTCACTTTCGGTTGGAGGCGGAACCTTCACGGCCTGGAAGCGGCGTTCCAGCGAACGGTCCTTTTCGATCGATTTCCGGAACTCACCTGGCGTGGTTGCGCCAATGCACTGGATTTCGCCACGGGAAAGCGCGGGTTTCAGGATATTGGCGGCATCGAGCGAGCCTTCGGCGGAGCCGGCCCCCACGAGAGTGTGAAGCTCATCGATGAAGATGATGGCGTTTTGGTTCTCCATCAGCTCCTTCATGATGGTTTTCAGGCGCTCTTCGAACTGGCCCCGGTATTTGGTGCCGGCGACAATCAACGAAAGATCAAGCGCCAGGATCCGCTTGTCGGCCAGGAACGACGGGACATCGCCATCGGCGATGCGCTGCGCGAGACCCTCGACGATGGCGGTTTTGCCAACGCCGGGTTCTCCGATCAGGACCGGATTGTTCTTGGTGCGGCGGCAAAGAATCTGCACGACGCGCTCGAGTTCGTAATCGCGGCCGATCAGCGGATCGAGCGAGTTATCGATTGCGGCCTGGGTGAGGTCGCGGGAAAACTCCGCAAGAAGCGAACTTTCCTTGGGACGATTGGCCGCCACTTTTTCCGATTGCGAACGCTGCAACTCCTCGCGAATGGTGGCCAGTCGCAGCCCTCGCTCATGGAGAATTTCCGCGGCGAAGCATTTTTCCTCGCGCAAAAGGCCGAGTAGCAGATGCTCGGTCCCGATATGTTTGTGGTTGAGGCGCTCAGCTTCTTCGGCGCCGTAGGCAAGCACGCGCTTGCACTCGTGGCTGAGCGGGAGGTCTACCGATGTGGAAACCTTCTCACGGACCGTTGTATGCCCCTCAATCTGCTTCCGGATGGATTCCACGGCGGCATGCGACCGCAGAAACCGGTTTGCGAGTTGTTTGTCTTCTCGCAAAAGCCCCAGAAGCAGGTGCTCCGTTTCAATGAACGGACTGCCGAACTGGCTGGCCTCGTATCGCGCGAAGAAGATGACGCGCCGCGCTTTTTCGGTATAACGCTCAAACATTTGTACTGGGTTCCCCCCGGGGTCCTGGTCCCCTACTTACTAAAGATACTCTTGGCTGTCATTCCGTTGCAAAGATGGTCCGTACCCGATCGGAACATGAAGAACCTCTCATCTTTTTCCTCCCGCACCTACCGGAGAGCGCCTGCCTCAAGCCGGAGAATGCGGTCGCACACACGAGCGAATTGCTGATTATGGGTGACCAGAACGGCCGTAAGGTTACGTTTCCGCCTGAGATCCGAGATCAGACCGAACACGGCGGCGCCAGTCCGCTCATCCAGATTGCCGGTGGGCTCATCCGCCAGCAGTAAAGAGGGATCCGTAACAAGCGCACGGGCGATGGCCACCCGTTGCTGTTCGCCGCCTGAAAGCTCTCCTGCCCGATGCACAGCGCGGGCGGCAAGCCCAACTTCCTCCAGTCGTGCCTGCGCCGCCGCGGCCGCTGGAATTCGTCCGACGCCGCGAATCAGTAGCGGCATCATTACATTTTCGAGCGCTGTAAATTCCGAAAGCAGGTGATGCTGCTGCCAGACGTATCCAATTTCACGATTCCGGAAGGTGGCGCGTCCGGACTCGTTGAGTGCTGCGATATTCGTACCCCTGTAGTATATAGCGCCGGCAGAAGGCATGTCCAGGCCGGCAAGCAGGTGTAGCAGCGTACTTTTCCCCGCTCCGCTTTCTCCCACAATCGCGACCTGCTCGCCGCTTTGGACGGAGAGATCGAGGTCGCGGAACACAGAGATTTCACTCTCGCCGGAGCGATAGGTTTTCGAGATCTTGTCGACCTGTACGACGGGAGCGGCAGCCAAACGATAGTTTAACGCCTGGCCGGAATCCGCTGGCTGCTGAATTATAGCCTGGATTCGCGAATTCATCGGTCGGGCTGCGACGGTTTACAGCAGGCCGCTGGCGCCGGGTATGGGTCGGGGGCTGGTACCTCGCGGCCGGGTTTCCCGCAGTCGCTCAGCTACCAGGACGTGGTTTTCTGGAACGGCCATTTTCCATCCCTCATCACAGCGGGAAATTGACCTTCGATGACGCCGGCCTGGCGAATCCTCAGGGTCTGTACTCTACGTTTCGAATTCCAGATATTCGGTCTCAAACTGGCGACACGCCCTGCCAGGCAACAGCGCACGCGCGGTACGCCCTGATGCTGCGCCGGCACTTCAGTCCCATCCGCTACCCTGTTAGTCAATGAAAAAGGCCGCCTTCGCGCTGTTCTGTTTCCTCATTGCCTGTTCGCGCTCCTCTCAATCGGACCTGCAGCCAGCGCTCGAAACAATCAACAGTGATTCGCTCCTGAACGAGATCAAAACTCTTTCCTCGGACGCTTTTGAGGGACGCGCGCCAGGGACGCCGGGCGAAGAAAAGACCATTGCCTATCTGCAGCAGCAGTTTCAGCATATCGGGCTCGCGCCGGGCAATCCGAACGGAACCTATCTGCAAAATGTGCCGCTGGCGGGAGTGACTTCGAAGACCGATGCGCAGTTTACCGTGAAGGGCAAGCGCCTGCAGGCGGCAAATCTAAAGGACTATGTTGCGGTTTCTCGCCGCTACACGCCGAAGATCGACGTGAAGAATTCAGATATCGTGTTTGTCGGTTACGGGGTGGTGGCGCCCGAATATAACTGGGATGACTTCAAAGGCGTGGACGTCAATGGCAAGACGATCCTGATGCTGGTAAACGATCCACAGATTCCGGACCCGAAAGATCCGACGAAGCTGGATGACAGTATGTTCAAGGGCAAGGCCATGACTTACTACGGCCGCTGGACTTACAAGTATGAAATCGCTTCGCAAAAGGGCGCGGCGGCGGCGATTATCATTCACGAGACGCCTACGGCAGGTTATCCGTTTGAGGTTGTGGTCGGGAGCTGGGGTGGACGGGAGAACTTCGACATACAAACGCCGGATAACAATATGAGCCGGGTTCCGGTAGAAGGCTGGGTGACTTACGATAAAGCCGCCGAACTGTGCAAAATGGCGGGGCTTGATCTCGCCACGTTGAAAAAATCGGCGCTCGACCGTAACTTCCGGCCGGTGGCGCTCAGGGGGGCGAAAGCCAGCTTTGAAATCAGGAATACGCTGCGAAAGATCGACTCACATAACGTAATCGGCAAGCTCGAGGGCAGCGACCCGGCCCACAAGGACGAGTACGTTATCTATACGGCGCACTGGGATCATCTGGGGCGCGACACCAGCCTTGCCGGAGACCAGATCTATAACGGCGCAGCGGACAATGCTTCGGGAACGGCGGGAATTCTCGAAATCGCGCGGGCTTACAAGAAGCTGTCCCTGCCTCCCAAACGGAGCATCCTGTTTCTCTCTGTCACGGCGGAAGAGAAAGGGCTGCTGGGCGCCGAGTATTACGCCAAAAATCCGCTTTACCCGCTGAACAAGACGCTCGCCGATATCAATATGGACGGCCTGAATCAGTGGGGCAAAACCAGCGACCTCACCATTGTGGGCCTGGGGAATTCAACGCTCGATGATACGGCGGCGGATGTTCTCAAAGAGCATGGGCGCACGGTTACGGCAGATCCCGAGCCCGAGAAAGGGTTTTTCTATCGCTCGGACCATTTCGAGTTCGCCAAACAGGGCGTTCCGGCGTTTGATCCGGATGCGGGAGTGAATTACATCGGTAAGCCCGCGGGCTATGGCAAGCGGAAGCGCGACGAATATACCGAGCACGATTACCATAAGCCTTCAGACGAAGTGAAACCCGATTGGGACCTGTCGGGCGCGGTGGATGACCTGCGGGTGTATTTCGAGATCGGATACCGCGTCGCCCAAAACGACCGCTTCCCCGAATGGAAGACCGGAACCGAGTTCAAGGCCAAACGCGACGCAATGATGAAATAAAAAAGCGCACAGGCCGCCACGTACTCGGTTACGAGCAGGGCGGCGGTTTATGCGCGTGGAGAGAAATCCTTGGCAATACACCGCTACGTTCTTCACAACGGCGAAATTCGGGAAGCCGGCGAAAAGATGCTTTCCCCGGGGCAACTCGGATTGCTGGCCGGCTGGGGCGTATTCAGTACAGTCCGCGTGTTGCAGGGCGCCATATTCGCATGGGAACGCCACTGGGCGCGGATGGCGAAGGACGCGCGGTTGCTGAATGTGGCGCTGCCGTTCGACCCGGTCCGGGTAGAACAGGATCTGATGCGGCTGGTAGAAGCGAACGGTCATCCGGAATGCACCATGCGTGTGGTTGCGGTGCGCAATACCGGCGGATTCTGGCAAGGGCCGGAGACCGGGAGCGATACCGACCTGATCGCCCTGACTGCTGATCTGAACCCGTGGGGCGAGAGCGTCCGGCTGGCAATCCAGCCGAATGCGCGGTTCGCGGCGAATGAGTTCAGCGGGGCGAAGATTCTCTCCTGGGCCTGGAATCTCGCGTGGGTGGAACGCGCGCATAACGAAGGGTTCGATGAATGCGTGCTGCTGAACGAGCGCGGGTCCGTGGCTGAATGCACTTCGGCCAACATCTTCGCGGCGTTCGGCGGGACGGTTGCGACACCGCCTCTGAGCGACGGCTGCCTGCCGGGAATCACCCGGGAAGTATTGCTCGAATGCAAGATGGTCGGCGGGATCGAAGTGGTCGAGCGGAGCCTGCGGCCTGAGGATCTTTACTCGGCTGATGAGGTTTTTATTACGTCCACCACGCGGGATTTGTTGCATGTGAGCGAAATCGCGGGGCGGAAACTGCGGTCGAAACACGAAGCGAGGTTGAAACTGTCCGCTTATCTGCGGGAGTTTATCGACGCCGATATTGCGGCCCGCGTCGCGGCCAGGACTGCATCCGCGCGATGAATAATTAACGGAGCGCCATGAATATCAAGGCGCTTACAGGAACCGTAGCGCGAGGACTGCGTTCAGGCCACCGAACGCGAAGGAGTTCGATAAAGCAAATTCAATGTCGGCGCCTCGAGCGTGATTCGGGATGTAGTCGAGATCGCAGTCCGGATCGGGCTCATTGAAGTGAATCGTAGGCGGGAGAAAACCGTTGGTGGCCCCCAGAATCGTGGCGGCCATTTCGATCGCGCCAGCAGCTCCAAGAGTATGGCCGTGCATGGCCTTGGTGGATGAAACCGCCAGCTTCCTTGCGTGATCGCCGAATGCGAGGTGCAGGGCATGGGTTTCGGTGCAATCGTTGACTGAGGTGCCGGTTCCGTGCGCGTTCACGTAGCCGATTTGTTCGGGCGCGAGCGCGGCGTCGCGCAGGGCGAGCGCCATGGCCTTCGCCGCGCCTTCCGCGCAGGGTTGCGTGACGTGGTGGGCGTCGCTCGACATTCCGAAGCCGACGATCTCGGCGAGCGGCCGGGCGCCGCGAGCGAGCGCATGCTCCAGGGTTTCAATCACCAGCATGGCCGCGCCCTCGCCGAGAATCATGCCGTTGCGATCGCGGGAAAACGGGCGGCAGACGGTGGGAGAAACGACGCGCATTGCTTCCCAGGCCTTCAGGATTCCGTGGCTGAACGTGGCCTCGCTGCCGCCGGTGATCGCGACATCGCACATTCCCGAGCGCACCATCGTAAACGCCTGTCCGATGGCATGGGCGGAGGATGCGCAGGCGGTTGAAATCGTGAACGCCGGCCCGGTGATGCCGAACTCGAGCGAGATGCAACTCGCGCCGGCGTTGGCCATCGTCTTGGGAATCGTCATGGGATGGACGCGGTTGCGACCCACTTTGTAAACGTCCCAGAAGCCCTGATTTTCAGTGCTCTTGCCGCCAACGCAGGAGCCCGTCACGATGGCGGTGGTGTCCCGAAGCTCCGGCGTCCATTCGATGCCGCTCTGGGCCACAGCCTCGCGCGCAGCGATCAGGGCGAACTGCGCGAAGCGGTCCATCATATCGGCCTGCTTCGGATCGAGATAATCGGTCGGCTCGAAGTTCTTCACTTCCGCGCCGTTCTCAAACCGCAGATCGTACCTTTCGACGTTATCGATGCGGCTCACGCCGCACCGACCCTGGCGCAGCGAGCAGGTGAACTCCTCCCGATTACGGCCCACGGCGCACAGCACGCCGATGCCGCTGACGACGACCCGGCGCGGCATCACGAAACGGCGGGCGCGGCCCCCGAAGGAGCACCATCCCGCTCGACCAGCCTGCGAATGCCGTCGACCATATCGCGCACGCTGTGAATATTCTTTACTTCTTCATCGGGAACGTTGATGTTGAACTCATTCTCGAGTGCGAAGACGATATTAACGCCGTCCATGGAATCAATGCCGAGGTCTTCGAAGCTGCTCTCGATGGTTACCTGCGAAGGGTCCTTTCGCTGGGTCTCGGCGATGATTCGCAGCACGCGCTGCGTCAGTTGGTCGTCAGGGATTGAGTCGGCGCCCATAAGATGTCGGAAATCGTTTCAAAATGATAGCCTGCGTCGAGGAGCGCCGGCAGGATTCGGCGGACGGCTTCGATTGTCGACCCGATATCAGGATTTTCCAGCGTTCCGCGGCCATCGTGCAAACAGATAATATCTCCTTTACCAGTACGCGCGAGCACTTTCTGCGCAATAGCCGCGGCGGGCAGTTTCCAGTCCAGTCCTATAACTGACCACATGACCGCTTCCAGGCCGAGGCGCCTCTGGGCCTCGCGGAAGCCGAACCATCGCACCCCGTACGGCGCCCGGAGCCAGCGGGGAACCCGGCTGGTCGCGCCGGAGATGGCCCCCTGTGCGCGCGCGAATTCCTCCTCGACAAACGAGGGACGTTTCCCGGCGAAAAGCGGATGCGAATATGAATGATTCTCAATGTCGTGTCCCGCGGCGACGATCTCCCGAGCGATTGCCGGATGGCGCTCCACATTACAGCCAACGGCGAAGAACGTAGCCTGAGCGCCGTAGCGCGAGAGGAGTTCGAGAAGCCGGGGAGTGGAAGGCGAAGGGCCGTCATCAAATGTGAGAGCGATGGACTTCCGGCTGTCGTCACCGCGCCAGCGGGAGGGGGCAAAAACGGCTGAGGATCGCCCGCGCACAGCCCAGGCTGCCCCGACAGCCGCGGCGCCTGCGGCGAGCAAGGCTAGACGATCTCTTCTTTCTCCGGATTCCACCGAACGGTTCGGCCTTGTCTGTAGCTTTCTACCGCCATACGGCACGCAATGGAAACGCGGTAACCGAGATCGAAGGGGCAACTGGGTTCTTTTCCGCTGCGAAGGCAATCAAGAAAATTCTGCATGTGCGCGCGAGGCGGCGTGGGCGTCGAGCCTATCATTTCGACCCCTGCAGGCCGGTTGACCTTCTGCGGCAGATAACGAATCTGCTGGCTCCTCGCGATGCTACCGTCAGTGCCAAGCACATCCTCGGAAACGCCTGGCTGGTTGTTGCCGAATCCGGAATCCCAGGTGAAGAGAATGTCTTCAGCGTGCTCCCCCCTCGAGGGTTCACCTCCGGAGTGTTCCATTGAGACGCTCATTGTATCCGGCACTTCACGGCCGTCTTTCCACAGGTACACGCCGCCCGTCATCGTGACCGCGCGCGGGATGCCGAGATTCATCACTTTGTACCAGAACGCGATCTGGTGACACATGTTCTCGTAAACGTTGCCGCCGGAATAATCCCAGAAATAACGCCAGTTGATATAGCGATTCGCGTCGAAATCGTGAGCCGGAGCCGGACCCAGGAATGACTTCCAGAGGATGCTTTCGGAAGTCATATCCGGATAGACCGGCCGGTACCACTGGGGCTTGCCATGCGGCGTATTGCGGTACATGCGGGCGGTGATTGCGGTGATTTTTCCAACAAGGCCGCTCGAGAGGTAATTCGAGGCGTCCGCGATCTGGCCTGACGAGCATGCCTGATGGCCGATCTGAACAGCGCGCCTCGGCTCGCGCTGGTATGCGGCTCGCATCGCTTTCGCGTGCTCGACCGTGAACGCCATGGTCTTTTCCTGATAGACGTGCTTCCCGGCCTCGAGCGCGGCAATGAAGCATTCGGCGTGAAGATGCTGCGGAGTGGCAATCAGGATGGCGTCGATCGATTTATCGTCGAGGAGGTGGCGGTAGTCGAGATATGTTTTCGCCGCTGGGGCGAGTTTCAGGGCATCTTCGAGACGGCGGGTGTAGACGTCGGCGAAGGCGGCAAGCTCGGTATTTTGGCAGGCAGCAGCTTCGCGCGAAATCTGGGTTCCGCGATCGCCGATTCCGATCAGGCCGAGGCGCACGCGGTCGTTCGCTCCAAGCACGCGGCCAGTGGCGAGGCTGCCGGCGAGGCCGGTAGCCACGTTCCCGATGAAATTCCTTCTGGTCTGCATGGAGATCTCTTTAGTTTAACGCCCGGATTGTCGGCTCCGGGCCGGCGGAGGTATCTACTATCCGCTGGTCTGCTCACTCCCGGGTTTGGCGTCAGTTCGCCTGGTACATTGAAAAACAGTGTTTCAACGTGTTGTATGGATCGTCCTGGACAGCGTTGGCGCGGGGGAAATGCCCGACGCGGCCGTCTATGGGGATGCCGGCAGCGACACGATCGGCAATATCGCCCGGGTGCGAGGGTTGAATGTGCCGAACCTGCTGCGGCTCGGCCTGGGCAACCTGAAGCGGATGCCCCAACTGCCCCCAGCCGACGCGCCGGAGGGTGCTTATGGGCGCTGCACTCTCGCATCACCGGGTAAAGACACGACGACCGGGCATTGGGAGATGGCTGGCATTCACCTCACCAAGCCTTTCCCACTCTTTCCGAACGGATTTCCGCCTGAGGTGATGCAGCCGTTCGAGGAGCGGATCGGGCGATCGACTCTCGGAAACAAAGCGGCCTCAGGAACCGAAATCATCGCGGAACTCGGGGAAGAACACATGGGCACGGGCTCCCCGATCGTCTACACGTCCGCCGATAGCGTGTTTCAGATCGCCGCGCATGAAGACGTGATTCCACTCTGGGAACTGTACCGGATCTGCGAAATCGCGCGCGAGATTCTGCGCGGACCTTACGAGGTGGGAAGAGTGATCGCACGCCCGTTCGAAGGAGAGCCGGGCCATTTCAAACGCACTCCGAATCGGCACGATTATGCGGTGCCGCCGCCGCATGGCATGCTGCTCGACCAGCTCGAATCGAAGAGCGTGCCCGTTTGCAGCCTCGGCAAGATTTTCGATGTCTTTCTGGGGCGGGGAATTGACGACCAGGAGAAGACGGTCAGCAATGCCGACGGCATGCAGAAGACGCTCGACGAGATGGCGCGCTTCGATCGGGGGCTGATCTGGACCAATCTGGTGGACTTCGATCAGCAGTACGGGCATCGCAACGATGTCGAAGGCTATGCGCGCGCAATCGAGGAGTTCGACGCCTGGCTGCCGCGATTTCGCGAGGCCCTCAAAGACGGTGACATTGCCATCGTGACGGCGGACCACGGCTGCGACCCGACCACTCCTTCGACCGATCACAGCCGCGAGTACACGCCCCTGCTCGTGTTCGGCCCGCGGGTTCGACAAAACGTCGATCTCGGGCTGCGGACCACGCTGAGCGACATCGGGCAGACCGTGGCCGAAAATTTCGGAACCTCGATTGAGAACGGAACCAGCTTTTTAAACGCGATCCTATGAGAAAACCGCTGATGGCGGGCAACTGGAAGATGTACAAGACGCCCGCCGAAACACACGCATTTTTTGAGTCGTTCAAGCCGCTTGTAGCCGCGGTCAATGGTTGCGATATCGTCATCTGCCCGCCATTTCCTGATTTGCACACCGCGGTAAAAGAAGCCAATGGCAGCGCGATCGGCATCGGCGCGCAAAACCTGTACTGGGGCAAGGAAGGGGCAGTGACCGGCGAAGTCTCAGGACACATGTTGCAGGCGGCCGGGTGCAGGTACGTGATTGTGGCTCACAGCGAACGGCGGCAATATTTCGGTGAGACTGAAGCGGACGTAGTGCGTAAAACGCAGGCGGCGCTCGAGTGGGACCTCATTCCGATCGTGTGCGTGGGCGAGCGCCTCGAAGAGCGCGAATCGGGCGCGACGGAGTCCGTGCTGGCCGACCAGTTCGACGGCGGACTTGCGCCGCTCACGCCCGAGCAGTTCGCGCAGATTGTGATCGCGTATGAGCCGGTATGGGCAATCGGTACCGGCAGGACGGCCACTCCGCAGATCGCAGCGGATGCCCACCGGTTCATTCGCCAGCGTGTGGCGGCTAAGTTCGGAAAAGCCCGCGCAGCAGCGACGCGAATTCTTTACGGCGGCAGCGTGAAGCCGGATAACGTGGATGCGCTGATGGCGGAGGAGGAGATCGATGGCGCTCTCGTGGGGGGCGCCAGTCTCGACCCGAAATCGTTCGCTGCGATTGTGAATTCCGCCTCATAAAAATCCGTATAAGATAGGCGCTGTGAAACGAACTTCGCTTGCGCTTCTGGCTCTTGCGGGCGCCGCATCGGCGGCCCAGCAGGTAGTTCCTCTTTATACGGGCAATGCGCCAGGTTCGGAGTCCTGGACGCAAAAAGAGGTCGAATACAAGAACCAGCGGGGGGAGGCCTATGTGCGGAACATCGTGCATCCGAGCTTCACGGTCTTCCCGGCCGAGCGTGGCGCAGCAAACGGAACGGGCATTGTCATCGCGCCCGGCGGCGGATTTCGTTTCCTCTCCTGGGATAACGAAGGGACAAAAGTAGCGAAGTGGCTGAATGCGCGAGGCGTCACTGCGTTTGTTTTGAAATACCGCGTAGCGGAAACGCCTGTCGATCAGACCGAGTTCGATCGCCAGATGGCGGAGATGTTCGGTCCGAACCGCCCTGCCACGCCGCCCGCGCAGCGGGAAAACACAGGCCGCAACGCTCGCGCGCTGGCCGTTGCGGACGGTAAACAGGCTATGAAGCTGGTGCGCGAGCACGCGGCGGAATGGGGTGTGGATCCGAATCGCATCGGCCTGATGGGTTTCTCGGCGGGCGCAATTCTTACGACGGGAGTGCTGATGGACTACGACGCGGCAAGCCGGCCGAGCTTCGCCGCGCCCATTTATGGATTGGCCGTCGATCCGGCAAAGATTCCCGCGGACGCTCCACCGATCTTCATCGCGTGCGCGGAAGACGACCCCCTGCTGCCCTCAACCAACAGCGCCGATCTGTTTTCGGCCTGGAAGAAGGCGGGCCATGTGGCGGAACTGCACATTTATTCGAAAGGCGGGCACGGATTCGGCATGCATCAGCAGGGCCTTCCGGTGGACCACTGGATCGATCGGTATGGCGATTGGCTGGAAAGCCAGGGGCTGTTAAAACACCAAACGAGCGCCTCGCGTTAAACCCGAATCTGAAATCCGTAGATGATCCGCTTCCACTCGACTTTCGGTTTCTGAAAGTTGACAAGCAAACACAGATTCCGTCCCGAATCTCTCAAATAGTTGAGGCATTGGGCGGTGTATTCGGTCGAGAGGCGCTCCGCGCATTTCAACTCAATCACCAGCAGATCTTCGACAACAATATCCGCAAAGTACTCGCCCATGCCCTCCCGTTTTCATCCCCCAGGGTGGCGCACAGGCGCCATGTGTGGTTCATCTGTGGCCCATGGACTGGCCACGGATCAACACAGTTGAACGCAGATCGCTTCATCCGATCTTCGCGACTTCATCAGGCTCCGGCGCCGCAGGTTGCGGCAGCGCCCCGCGAAATGCAACGCGGATCATCGGCGGCGCGACCAGCGTGGTTGCAACAGAAAGGAAAACCACGATCGCGAAAACGCTGTCCGGCATCACACCCAGCTTGCGGCCGATCTGAGCCACCACCATGCCCACTTCGCCTCTCGGCGCCATTCCCACGCCGACCCGCACCGCATCCTTTATGCCCAGACGCCACGCGCCAAGTCCGCATCCGACCAGCTTCGAAAGAATCGCCACAACCAGCAGCACTCCGGCGAACAAGACTGTCTGGCCCGATTTGAAGACGGTGGGTTCGAGCGTCATCCCGATGCCGACCAGAAAAAACGGAGTGAGCAGCTCGGACACTCCGACTGTCATCGTGTGGACGCGCTCACCCACGGTCTGCGAAAGCGCCATGCCGCCCAGGAAAGCCCCGATAATTGCCGCTACACCCGCGTAGACGGCGAGAGCGGAGAGCCCGAACAGAATTGCCATGGCAACGGAAAACCGCGCTTCCGCCGCATGTAGATTCGCCTCGACCGTTGGTACCAGCCTGCGCGCCGTGCGGTGCCCCCAGAAGGTGATGAACAGCGTAAATCCGATGGCCAGCGCGGATGTGAGGGCAAGTTCGGTCCAGTTCATTTGCCCGTGCGCATAGCCGGTCACGAGCGCAAGAACGATCAATCCGAGCACGTCATCGATTACCGCGGCAGCCAGAATGGTGCGGCTGGCGCGCGCGTCGAGTAAACCTCGCGAGGCGAGTACCTCAGCCGTGATGGCGACGCTGGTGGCGACGATCGACGTCCCGATGAAGAGCGCGTCCAGCCGCGGCTGTCCCCATGCCACTGCAACTCCATATCCCGCGACAAAGGGAACCACTACGCCCGCAGTGGCGGCTGCCAGCGCGTTGCCCCCGAGCCGGATCAGGTCCTGTGGGTTGACTTCGAGGCCGACGCGAAACAGCAGGAACATCACTCCCAGTTCGGATAGCGTCGAGAGCACCTCGCCCGGCTGGATCCAGCCGAGCACGTGTGGGCCGATCAGAACGCCGGCGACAATTTCCCCGATAATCCCCGGCTGCCGCATGCGCTCGAACAGCTCCCGAACCAGCTTCGCGGAAGCGAAGACGCAAAGCATCGCCATTGGCACCTGCGCCGCATCCGATACCGCGGTAGCCATCGACTAACATCGCATCACGATTGAGAGTACAAAGCTACACTGAATGCGTGCAGCCCCTGACATTCCGCGACGCGCGTGAAGTGGTTTTGCGCGAAGCGGGAAAAAACAGGGTCGCTCCTCAAACTGAACCGGTTCGGCTGGACGTTGCGCTCGGGCGCGTTCTGGCGCGGGATGCGGGTGCGGATCGGGATTACCCGCCATTCGATCGCGCCATGCGCGATGGGTTCGCCGTCCGAGCCGCGGATCTTCCCGGGAAGCTCCGGGTTTCCGGTGAAATCCGCGCCGGCCAGCATTCCGATCTCGCGCTCCGGGCAGGTGAAGCGATCGAAATCATGACGGGCGCGCCCGTGCCGCCAGGCGCAGACGCAGTGGTCATGATCGAGCACTGCGAAAAAGCAGGCGACACCGTGAGCATCGGCCGGACTCTTGAGAGCGGCGCAAATATCGCTCCGCGTGGATCTGAAGCGCGCGCTTCGGGCGTGGTGCTCGAGCGCGGCTCGCGTCTGTCGTATCCGGGCGTGGCCTGGCTGGCTGCAACGGGGCAGCAGACCGTCGAAGTCTTCGCGCGCCCGCGCGTCGCGATTGTGAGCACCGGCGATGAAATCGTCGAAATCGGCAGCACGCCCAAACCGCACCAGATCCGGAATTCGAACGGGTGGTCGCTTTCGGCTCAGGTGAAGCGGGCGGGTGGGATTCCGGTACGAATGCCAATTGCGCCCGATACGGTGGAAGATACGCGCTGGATTGTAGAGCAGGGCCTCGAGAGCGACATGCTGTTGCTCTCCGGCGGCGTTTCAGCCGGCAAATACGATGTTGTGGAAACGGTGCTGGCGGAGCTTGGGGCCGAGTTCTTTTTCGACCGCGTGCTGATTCAGCCCGGGCAGCCGCTTGTCTTCGGACGCGTGCGGGAGAAGCTCTTTTTCGGGCTGCCCGGAAATCCGGTGTCCGGGATGGTCACATTCGAAGTATTCGCGCGCGCCGCTCTCGAACTGCTCTCCGGCGTGAACGATGCGCCGCTGCCACTCACGCTGGCCCGGCTCACGCGAAAATTCACTCACAAGCCGGGCCTCACACGTTTTTTGCCGGCCTGCGTGAGCGATGCCGAGGTGACCCCGGTGGAATGGCACGGCTCGGGCGATATCGCGGCCCTGTGCCGCGCCAACGCATTCCTCGTCGCCGACGCGGATAAGCCTGAATACGCCGCCGGCGAAACGATCCGCGTGCTTCCCATGTAGCGAGCGGTGCGAGAGTTATATGATGACCGAACAAATGCGTTCGGTTGCGATCCTGTTCTCTGTTCTTCTCTGCGCGTGGCCGGCGGCCAGTCGGACACTGACCACCATCGCGGGCGATGGTACCGCCGGGGCCGACAATGGGCGAATCAACCAGCCCTTCGGTCTTGCAATCGGCAGGGATGGGCGATTGTATTTTTGCGATACGAACAATCACCGTATCCTTCGCCTGGATCTCAAAACCAGGAAGCTGTCCGTTGTGGCCGGAACCGGCGAGAAGGGCTATTCGGGCGATGGCGGCCCGGCGACTTCGGCGCAACTTACGGAGCCTTATGAGATTGCTTTTGACAAAGCCGGCAATCTTTTCTTCTGCGATCGCCTGACTCACACGGTCCGACGGGTCGATCTGAAATCCGGTCTGATTTCCACGGTCGCGGGCACTGGTAAGCAAGGCTACTCGGGTGATGGAGGTGATGCGAAGCAGGCGCAACTCAAGCAGCCGCACAGCATCGCGTTTGACCCCGAGGGCCGGCTGCTGATCTGTGACATTTTGAATTTCCGGATCCGCGCGCTCGACGTAAAAGCCGGGACCATCTCAACCTGGGCGGGTACGGGTTCGCGCGGCGCCGCTGCGGATGGCGCGCCCATCCAGGGCACGCCGCTCGACGGCCCGCGCGCGCTCGCGATAGACAAAAAAGGCAATTACTATCTCGCGTTGCGCGAAGGCAATGCGATCCTGCGGCTGGACGTGAAAGCGGGGAAAATCTATCATTTTGCGGGCACAGGCGAGAAAGGCTATACAGGCGACGGAGGCGATGCGAAGCAGGCAAAGCTTTCGGGACCCAAAGGCGTGGCATGCGCGCCGGATGGAAGTCTCTACATCGCCGATACGGAGAATCATGCAATCCGCAGGGTGGATCCTTCCGGCGTGATCACCACGGTTGTTGGAACGGGTGAGCGCGGCGACGGACCGGATGGCGATCCGTTGAAGGCAAAACTCGCGCGTCCGCACGGCGTTTTCGTGGATGCAAGAGGCGTCGTTTACATCAGCGACACCGAAAACAACCGGGTGCGTGTGCTTCGCTGAAGCCGGATTCGCGGGCCGCGCATAGACCAGTTCCTCATGTAAATCGGATCTTCGGTTAACCATTCCGGTTTGACATCGCGAGGGAATCTTTATATGCTTCGTCCGTCGGCTTTGGGTTGAGATCACTCGCCAGCGATCGTTGAGCCGTAGACCAATACATCTGGAGAATTTCAATGCGCCTGCGTTTGAAACACGCGAAGGCCGGGCTCCTCATTGCGCCGTTCTTCATTGCCACTTGCTTAGTGGCTCCGTTCAGTCTTTTTGCCCAAAGCGGAGCGGGCTCAATCAAAGGCACGGTTAAGGACCCTACGGGCGCTCCCATCCCTGCCTGCCCCGTTCATGTTGTGAACCAGGCGACGAATGTTGCGATGGACACGGTTACGAACGGCAGCGGCTTCTATTCGGTGCCGGGTCTCTTCGCCGGCACTTACACCCTGACGTTCAGCGCCCCGGGCATGAAGCCGTATCAGACGAACATCTCGCTTCAGGATGCTCAAAACGCCGTCATCAATCCGACGCTGAGTGTAGGCGATGTGAGCCAGCAGGTCACAGTATCCGGCGACACAGTACAGCTTGCGACCTACGATAGTGGCACGGTAAGCACGCAGCTCGACTATAAGCGCATCGATCAGCTTCCGGAGAACGGCAGGAACGTCCTGAATCTGGCGCAGGCCACTGTTCCGGGTCTGGAATCCGGCGGCACGCGCGTGAACGGTCTCATGGGTGAAGGCATGGAATATTCGCAGGATGGCGCCCCGATGACGAACCGGAACTTCGGCGGCGAAGCGAACACGTCGCAGGCGATTTTGCCCGATCCCGATTCCGTGCAGGAAGCCAAGTTCGAAACGCTGAATTCGAGCGCGCAGTTCTCGACTCCGGCCACCGTTATCCTGACCACGAAATCCGGTACCAACCAGTTCCACGGATCTTTATTCGAAACCGCCCGCAACAATTATTTCGGCGTGGCAAGAGCTCGCCAGAATCCGCCCGATTTTTCTGCGCCCCACCTTGTCCGGAATGAATTCGGCGGATCCATCGGCGGCCCGGTTGTAATCCCGAAGCTTTACGACGGCAAAAACAAAACCTTCTTCTTTTTCTCCTACGAGCGGTTTTCGCTGCGGCAGGCCAGCAATGAGCTGGTGACGGTTCCGACGGTTGCGATGCGCAACGGGGATTTCAGCGGTCTCGTGAACAGCGCCGGCATTCGGCAGATCATTTACGATCCCAACACGACCGTGCCAGTCACATTGCAGCGCACGCCATTCCCGAATAACCAGATTCCGATCAGCCGCCAGAGTCCTTTGGCAAAGACCCTTTACCCGGCCACTCCGCTTCCCACATCCGCCGACAATCCACTCGTCAATTCGAATTTCAACGCCATCAACAACCAGCAGCAGACCGTGCCGAACATCACCACGCGTCTCGATCAGGTTTTTAACCAGAACAATCGAGTCTACTTCCGCTTCACAGATATCGTGCAGACGCAGGAAGCGCTGCGCAATTACCCTGTGAATTCCCCGGCGAACATTGCCGGCGGCGGCCTGCCCGCCGGCGCGACAGGTTTTCAGGACCAACCCGTCACGACCATTAGCGGCGCCCTCGGGTATTCGCACGTGTTCTCGCCGACTCTGTACTCGGAAACGATTGTGAGCCAGCAATGGCAGCGCTTCTACGTCCAGGGCAACCCCGCCTCCCAGGCGAACTATGAAGCGCAATTGGGGCTGCCCAACAACTTCGGGCAGATCGGTTTTCCCAGCATCGGTCCCAGCTCCGGCAGCCTGCCCGCACTGCTGATGCCTTACGGGGGATCGCAATGGAATTACGGCATGAGCCAGATCCTTTCGACGCTCGATGAAAACATGACCAGGGTCTGGGGCAATCACCAGATGGCGTTCGGCGGTCGCTATCGGCACGAAAGGTTCGGCTACCTTTCCGACCGCTCGCCGGACACGATCATCTTTTCAAATCTGGCGACCGCGGTTTACGATCCTTCGACCGGGGCCAACTATGGCGCTCTGCCGAATACTGGATTTCGCGACGCCGATTTCTTTCTGGGCGCGGCTGATTCCTATTCGCAAAACAAGAATGCTCCGTTTGGCCACTACCGCGAGCAGGAGATCGATTTGTACGGTGAGGATAACTGGCGCGTAAACGACAAACTGACGATCAACTTTGGGCTGCGCTGGGAGATGCATCCAGCCCCGCATTCAGGCGACGATCTGAACGTAGCCTTCGATCTGGAGCACGACGCTCTGGTGCTGCCGCGGCCGCTTTCTTATTACATCCAGCGCGGATTCTCTACCCAGGCGGAAGTCACGAACCTGCAAAACCTGGGAGTGAAGTTCCTCACCCCGCAGCAGGCCGGATTTCCGAACGCGCTGATGAATAACAGCATGGCCAATTTTCTGCCGCGCATCGGCTTTGCTTACATACCTTTCAAGTCGTGGGGTACGGTTTTCCGCGGCGGGTATGGCGAATATATTTACCCCGTGCCGATACGCAACTCAGTACGCTATAACAGCGCGACCTATCCCTTCACGGCCGGCTACTCCCAAAGCTATACCAGTGCGGCTTACGCCCCGGACGGGTTGCCGAATTACCTGTTGCGTGCGCCACAGACGGTTGTCGCGGGACTGAACAGCGCGAACGTCGTGGATACGAATTCAACGGCCGCCTTGCTTCCGGGCATCACGACTTACAAGCTCGCGCGGAACTACCCCCCGGCGCGCGTACGCGAGGCGAATATGACGATCGAACAGCCTTTCCGTGATGGCTCGGTTTTCCGCGCTACCTACGTGTTTACGCACGGCAGCAATCTCGATCAGAATTACATGTACAACAGCCACCCATCCACGTATGTGTGGGAGACCACGACGGGCACGGTGCCGCCGACGGGAATCTATGCCAGTACTGCGACGGGACCGTATGACCAGACGGTGTGGGGAAGCGGTAGCGTGCTTTCGATGAAATCCGGGTTTTCGAACGACAGCGCGCTGCAACTCAATTATCAGAAGCAGTTCTCGCATGGGTTTGCGTATCAGATTTACTACGTTTATTCGAGAGCTTTTCGGGTGGGTGGCAATACCTTTCGGGACAATGTTCTGTATCCCGCCGCAGACTTTCTTCCCGGCACTCTGCCCGCCGGACTGAATCCCGGCACGATCACGAATCCGAGCGCCGCGTTGAACCGATGGGAGAACTACCACGTGGATACGGCGATTCCGGAGCACCATCTGCAATACAACGGAGTGTTCGACATACCCGTCGGCAGGGGAAAGAAATTCCTGGGCAAGACGAATCGATTCCTGGACGCGCTGCTCGGCGGATATCAGGTCGCCTTCGTCGGGCTGGTTAGATCTCAATCCTTCCAGGTGAATGCCGATAATTGGGGCGCCACGAGCGCGGTTCAGACTTATGGCAGCGGAGCGCCGATCACAGATTGCCGCAGCGGCGTCTGCTACAAAGCGTATCTGTGGTTTAACGGATACATTGCGCCGACCGTTATTAATGCCGCGAAGAACGGTGTGACGGGCCTGCCGAACAACTACGTTCCTTATTCGGCGCCGGTCAACAATACCCCCGGAACAACCCAGTTCGGCAACAACAACGTTCCGGTGACTCTGAAGAACGGGACCACCGTACTAACCGGCTACAACCCTGGCCCTGCGGGTGCGAATCCGTTTTCACATACGATTCTGCCTGGGCCGACGAACTACGAAACCGACATTTCGCTCTATAAGGTCTTCTCGTTTTCAGAAAACTGGAAGCTGAGAGTGAACGTGGACGCGTTCAACGCGTTCAACATTCAGGGCCGCGTGAATCCGGATACGACGACCGGTATCGAGTCGCTCCAGACTTCTTACTGGACGCCGCGGCAGATTCAGCTTACCGCTCGTCTCACCTTCTGATCGGTAATACCGATTTACCTGCCGGGCTGACGAAGCAGTCGCGCCGCTTCGTCACGCACGGCGGGGTCGGAGCTTGCCGCAGCCTTCTGAAGATACGGCATCGCCGCGGCGCGATCGCCCACCGCCATCAGCGCCGAAGCCAAAGCAACCTGCGCCCTGCCGGAATCGGGCTGAATACGAAGCGCTTCGCGATAGTGCGGGATAGCCTGTCGCGCCTGATCCTTCGCCATCAGAAGATCTCCCAGCAGTTGGTGCGCGTGGGCGAATTCCGGGTTGGTGCGCAGTGATTCTTCCAACTGGCGCTGCGCATCATCGAAATGCCGCATCCGCCCCAGGAGCATGGCGTAGTTGTAATGCGTGCCGGCATCGTTCGGGTGATACCGAAGAGCGCTTTCAAACTCGTCACGCGCCGTGTCGAATTCGCCGGCGCCGGCCAGAAGATTAGCCAGGTTGTTGCGCGCATCGGCGGAATCCGGTTGAATCCGTATAGCCTCACGAAACGCCGATTCCGCCCCTTGCCGCTCCCCTCGTGTCATCAGGACAATCCCGAGATTGTTCCGCGCTTCGGCCATATCCGGATCGATGGCGATGGCTTTTTCGAGCGCCGAAACGGCATTTGTACGATCTCCCTGCGCCTGATACGCAAGGCCCAGTTCGCGCCAGCTGACGGCACTCTCCGGCGAAACGGAAACGGCCCGCTTCAGCGCCGTGATTGCCTCCGCATGCTGTCCGGACCGTCTCAGCGCCGCCCCAAGTTCCTGCAGTCCGAACACGAATTCCGGATCCCGGCGCACGGCCTCCCGGTAGAAGGGCAAAGCCTTGTCCAGATGTCCGTCATCGCGCCACGCCTCCGCGAGCTGTGAATAAAATTCGGCGCGCCGCGGAGAATACCGCTTAAGTGCCGCTGTAAGTTGCGCGATCCCTTGCGTCAGATTGCTATCCTGGATCACCTGCGCCACGGCCACATAAAGCTGGTTCTCCGGCGTTTGCGGCAATGGCTCCGGATAGTACGGAACAACCTTGCCACGATATGCAGACTTACCTGTTTCGTGCCGTTCAGGCATGTCGGCCAGCAGGTCTCCGTTGGGTTTGCGCCGTTGTATGTAATGGTCGGTCACCACGGCATGCACCACATCTTCCGTGCGCCGCTTCGGCATGTGGCAATCGATGCACGCGTTCGCCTGCGTATGCCTGCCGGAAGAAACCAGACGATCGAAAGCGGAGCTGTGGCATTCACGGCAAATCGAGTTGTAATGCCGGGCAGCTTCCTCGCCGCGGGGAATGTCGTGAGGATTGTGGCACGTGGTACAAGTCATTTTCCCGCTGCTTTGCCGGAAGCACGCCGATCGGCGAAGCCGGTAAGCGGCGCTTACGAGTTCAAATTTTTCATCGCGCCCCTTACCCGGCTCGTGGTCGAAAAACAGCATGAAATCGCCCAGCGGCTCGCCGGGACGGTAAGAGAACGGCCCCCTCTCATAGCGCGGAATCGCATTCGGCAGAGCAAAGCTTGTGGTTTCGAGATGGCATTGCATGCACACCTCCATCTGCCGCTGCGGCGCGAGTCTCGACGGATTGACGATGGACCTCCGAACCTCCTGCGGCTTCGAACCCGCCGTTCTCGCCAGTTGGACATGCTTCGCCCCCGGCCCGTGGCATCTTTGGCAATCGATGCCCTCCGGCAGTGAGCCCGCGTACACAGGTTGCGCGAAAGGCTTCTCATTGCCTGACGGAATCTCCGGATACCCGTTATGGCAAAACATGCAGTCATAAGTGATCGCGCGTCGAAAACCCTCGTGGTCCGGACGATCATAGCCCGGATTCATCGCCCAATACCCGCCCTTTTCGGCGTACCATGCGAGCGGAAGTTCAATCAGCGTGTTGCGATTCGTTCGCGTCAGGTAAGCGCGGGAATGATTTCCGGATCCCATGATGAAGTCGATCTGCTTCTCCATCACATTGATCTGCCGGCCGCTTGAATCAAGCTGATATCTGCGCTGATACCACTTGCCATCTCGCTGCAGCATGGCGAAGTAGCTGTCCGACGCCCGATGGTAATAAACCGGCGACCCTGCGAACCCGTTTGCTGCAGACGGCGGCTGGAAAGACCGCGCCATGCCTGTGCGCTGGTACGTGTCCCAGATGTTTTGATGGCACTCCGCGCAAGTCCGGGGCTTTACGTAGCCTGGCTCGCGATGGATGCCTTGTCCGAACGCCGCACAACAGACGACAAGCGCCGCCCCTATTCGCATCGAAGCGCCTGAACAGGCTCCACCCGCGCGGCCCGGAGCGCCGGAATCCACGACGCAAACAGGCACGTCGCCGCAAGCCCGATCATCACGGCCGCGAATATCACAGGATCGTTCGGCCTCACGTTATACAAGAGAGCGGCCATCAGCCGCGTGAGCGCCAGCGCCGCTGCGGCGCCCACCACGCTGCCGACCGCAGCCACCACCATCGCGTCCTTCAGCATCATCGACAAAATCTCTCCGGGACGCGCTCCGACCGCCATCCGCAACCCGATCTCGCGCGTCCGCTGCGCGACGGCGTACGACATGACGCCATAGATTCCAATCAGCGCCAGAAGCACCGCGCTTGCGGCGAAGGCTCCGAGCAGCAGCAGGTCGAAGCGGCGGGGCGCGATTGAACCGGCGAGCGCCTGCTCGAGTGTCATGACTCCATAGGGCGGTTGCGTGGGATCGATCCGGACCACCGCGCGCCGAACTTCCGACATCACCGCCCTCGGTGACGCCGGAGTTTTAAAGATGATGTCTACCCTCCTGGGAGTGGGCGTGTGTTCGTACGGAATCAGAATCTCCGGTTCAGCATCCGCGTCGAGCCGCAGCATCTTGAGGTCCCCCACCACGCCGACAATCTCCGCAGACCCGTCGATTCCGCGGAGTCGAAGTCTTCTGCCGATCGGATCCGCGCCCGCAAAAACCCGCCGCACGAAAGATTCGTTCACCATCACTACCGGAGCGGCTTCCCCGTCTTTCATCCACCGCCCGCTGATCAGCGGAAGCCCGACCACGCGCGCGTACCCGGAAGAGGCGCTGCGCTCACGAACCATGGGCGCCTGCCCCGGAGGAAATGTCAGCCCGTCCACCTGCGCAGCCCCGGTTCCCACCGCGTTCGTCACCGCGGCCACCTCCACGCCCGGACTCCGGCTGACCGTTTCGAGCGCTCGTCTGGCATACGACACTTCACTCTCCGGCTTGCCGTAAGCGGGCCCGGAAAGGAATACCTTCATCGTCCCAATGTTCTGCGGCTCGAATCCTGCCGGGCGTTCGTACATTCGCGCGAAGCTCTTTAACATCAGCCCGGCGCCGGTCAACAGGACGAGCGCAATCGCCATCTCCCCGGCTACGAGCGCGCGCCGTAGCCGCAATCGGGCCGACCCCGCCGGCGAATTGTTACCTCCGTCTTTCAGAGCGATATAAACAGGCGTTCCTGAAAGCGATACAAGAGGAAGCAGCCCAAACAGGATTCCAGCCAGCATCGCAACGCTGAGCGCAAACAGCAGAACGCGCCAGTCGATTCCCGCCTCGGCCAGCCGCGGCACAGCCGCGGCGCTCATCCGCACGAGCAGCGCGTCGGACGCATACGCAAATCCGATACCCACCACGCCGCCGAACCCGGCGAGCATCAGTCCTTCCACCATGAACTGCCGAATCATTCGCCCTCGCCCGGCTCCAATTGCGATTCGAGTCGCAATCTCGCGCTGCCGGGCTGTGGCTCGCGCGAGGCAGAGATTGCCGAAATTGGCGAACGCGATCAACACCACGAAGGCGGCCGCGGCCAGCAGCGTAAGGAGCGATCGGCGGCTCGCGCCCACCAGCTTTTCCCTCAGCGAAACCACCACTGGCTCGGAAGCGGCATAGAAATTCCGCATCGATGGCGCCTCGTGAATCATTCGCGTTTGAATATCGCGGATCTCCGCCTGAGCCTTCGCTGCCGAAACCCCAGGTTTCAGCAGCGCAACGGCGTACATGACCAGAATGCCGTTACTTCGTGACCGCAATTCCGGAGTGATGATATTAGGCGCGAACACCTCGGCTTCCGAGTGAATGCCGCCGGGCATTCCCATTTCGCTGCCGATTGGCATCAGAAATCGAAAGTCCTTCGGGAGAACGCCGATGATCGTCTCTTCGCGGCCGTCGATGCGAACCACACGTCCAACCACGCCCGGGTTCCCTCCGAACCGCTGCTGGAACATCTTCCAGGTCAGCACCACCACGGCTCGATCGCTTGCAGCAAAAAGCCTCCCCAGCGCCGCGTGGGCTCCCGCTATCCGCCAGAACTCCGGCGTGATGTGGATAAATGCGTTTTTCGTGGATTCCGCGCCATCCTGCACCGTGCTGTCGATATCGAGATAGCCGGTCATCGCCTCGAACGACCGTGCCCGCTCGCGCCAGTCGGCAAAATCCGGGGCAGAGGAGGCCTCGAAATGGAACCTGCGATTATTCAGCGCAACCCACACCAGGCGGTCAGGATGCGGATAGGGCAATGGCTTGATTAGCGCCGCGCTCACTACGCTGAAAACCGCCGTGCTCATCCCAATTCCCAGCGCAAGCGTCAGGATCGAGGCCGCCGCAAACGCCGGATTTCGCCGCAGACCCCGAACGGCGTAGCTCGCATCCTGTCGCACTCTCGTGAGCCATTCGGGCCGCCACACGGCCCGCGTCTCTTCCGCGATGCGCACCGGATTTCCGAATCGGCGCATCGCCGTGCGCAGGGCCTCATCCGGCGCCATTCCGCGCCCAATATTCTCCCGGGTCTCGATTTCGATGTGCTCCCGGATGTCGTTTTCTATATCGCAAGCCACACGCCGCCGCAGCTTCACGGTTTCGCTTCCTCCCCGGCTGGGTTCAGGATTCCCGCAATCGCGCGCGCCATTTTCTCCCATCTCGATGTCTCCACTCGAAGCTGTTTCCGCCCCTTCGGCGTCAGCCGGTAGAACTTCGCTCTCCGGTTGTTTTCGGACACGCCCTCTTCCGCCGCGATCCATCCCCGTTTGATCAGCCGGTGCAGCGCCGGGTAAAGCGACCCCTGTTCCACCTGCAGAACCTCTTCGGAATTGCGCTCGATGTTCTTCGCGATCGCGTGGCCGTGCGCCGGTCCCGGCATCAGCGTGCGCAGGATCAGCAAATCAAGCGTGCCCTGTAAAAGCTCGATTCGTTCCGCATCGGCTCGGGTAGACATTCTGGGTGAAGCGTACGCCGCTTCGAGTAGAATGTCAAGGTGAGGTACTTACTCGCAGCCGCCGCTGTCTTCTACGCGGCCCAACCCGTAGCCGCCCGCATCATTTTCAAAGCCGGCTTCGAAACCGGTGACCTCAGCGAATGGAGCCAGACGGGAACCAAAGGACAGAACGCGACCCCGCGCAACATCCAGATCGTTACCGATCCCGTCGAAGAAGGAAAATACGCCGCCAAAGTCACCATCCACCCGGACGACGTATTCAACGCGCAGCAGTTGCGCGCTCAAATCGGTGGTCCCAGAATCACGGTCGAGGAAGGTTCCGACACCTATATGTCGCTCTACCTGTACATGGCCGATGCCCCGAAAGATCGCGACAACTTTTTCTACTGGGAAGGGAACCCTCCGCCGAAATACGACAACGTGATGACGTGGTGGGTCGAGCCGAACGATCGCGGCGGGGCGTCCATCAAATACGGCACTGGAAATCTTGGCCGCAATGGTACGGAGTGGGAAGCCGATTTCCCCATCGGCAAATGGCATCAGCTCGCGATGCACATTCACTGGTCGGAAGATAAGGACAAAGGCAACGTCCGCCTCTGGTTCGACGGCGCTCAGGTCCTCGATAGAAAACTGAAGACCAAAGGTCCGGAGAGCACCTATTTCTGCCAGCCCGGAATCCATCGCAGCCCGCATCGCCCTTCGGTCGACACGATCTACTTCGATAACTTCATCCTCGCGGATACTCTCGACGAAGTTTTGAAGCCTCGTTAATCCTGCTCGCCCAACGTCTGCGCGAACTTCTTGCCGTAAGAATAGAAAAGTTCTTTCCGGCCTTCCTGCCAGGCGGCCTTCAATTCCGGCCTCGTAATATCCCAATCCGGCCAGTGCGCCCCCACGCCGGTGCGATATTCATTCGTCTGCGTGATGTTGCCCGTGCTGATCGTTACCAGCCGGCAATACGATACCTCGAGTTCAAGATGGAGTTGTGCCAGCCCCTCGGCCTGCCGCCGGTCCTTCGGACAGAACCCGCCGCGGCTGAGGACCAGAACCATCGGGATGCGGTCTATCGGGCGCCTCTTTACATCGTCAGCACAACGCGGAACTGCGCGTGCCCGCTCATCATACGCGCATAAGCCTCGCCCGCGCGTTCCAGCGGATAAGTCTCAATCATCGGGCGCACGCCGGTAAGTTCGGCGAAACGCAGCGTATCCTCGGAATCTGCTGCCGTCCCTGAAGCCCATCCCTCGATGCTCCGGCTCCGCATAATAAGCTGAGCCGGCGTGACCTCAATCGGCTCGGGCGCCACCCCAATTACCATCAGTTTGCCGTGGGGCCCCAGCCCGTCGATCAGCTCGGACATCGCTTTCGAACTCGGCGCCGTCCCCAGAATCACCTTTGCCCCGCCGAGTTTCTGCAACTCCTCGGCTGCCCTTGTGGCCCGGCTGTCGATGTAAACGCTCGCTCCCAGCTTCTTCGCCAGTTCCGCGTTCTCCGGGCCGCGCCCAACCGCCGCAACCTTGTACCCGAACTTGTTCGCGAATTGAATCCCCAAATGACCAAGTCCGCCGATGCCCTGCACCGCGACCAGATCTCCGGGTCCGGCGCCGCTATGCCGCAGCGCATTAAATGTCGTAATCCCGGCGCAAAGCAATGGAGCCGCCTCAACTGAATTGAGGCCCTCCGGCATCGCTGCCACGGCTTCCGCGGGAGCCACCATATATTGCTGGTAGCCGCCGTCGTAGCTGATACCGGGAATCTTCTGGTTGTCGCAGTTGATGAAATCTCCGCGCCGGCACGATGGGCACGTGTTGTCATGCCCGCCATGCCATCCCACGCCGACTCGCTGCCCCTTCTTCCATTGCGAAACGCCGGAGCCGACTTCATCGATTACGCCCGCAATCTCGTGTCCCGGTACCCGCGGGTACCGAATGCCCGGCCACAGGCCTTCCTTTGTGAGCACGTCGCTGTGGCAAACCCCGCAGGCCTGCACCTGGATGCGGACCTGCCCCGCCTCCGGCACGGGAATCTCCCGGTCCACAATCTCGAAATCGGCCCCCGGCTTCGGGACTTGCGCCACCTTCATGGGCGACGCTGCGATTCTTGTACTTGCCATAATGCTCTTTCGACTAATCTTCGTTTCGATAGGTTCAGACTACGCGCGCGACAGCCGAACCGGCTGGCTGAAAACGCACGTCCCGGCTTACCGTTCCTCCCAGTCCGCTGTGAACACGTTGAACTCATAACGCGCCGGCGCCTTCCAGTCGGATACGAACGCCACTTTCTTGCCGTCGGGCGAAAATTCCGGGAACGACGTGAATCCGCCAAACCTGGTCACCTGGCGCAGTCCCGATCCGTCCGTATTGATCACATACAGCTCGAATTTGCTGCTGTCGCACGCGTGTTTGTTCGACGCGAATAGAATCTGCCGGTCATCCGGACTGAACGTCGGCGCGAAAGATGCGCAGCCGAAATTTGTAATCTGCCGCGCATTCGAGCCATCTGCATCGGCCACGAACAGCTCCATCTTCATCGGGCTGGTCAGATTCTCATGCAGCAGATCGGCGTACTTTTTCTTGTCCGCCGGCGCCGTAGGATGATTGCCGCGCCACACGATTTTCCTGCCGTCATGTGAAAAGACGGCGCCCCCGTCGTACCCGTAAGTATGCGTGATCTGGTTCTTTGCCGATCCGTCGATGTTCATCTCCCACAAATCCAGATCCCCGGACGCCATGGACGTATAAACGATCTTCCGCGTTTTCCAGTTGACGGTGGCCTCCGCATCATAGCCATCCGCGCTCGTAATTCGTTTCAGCCCGGACCCGTCGGCGTTCGCAGTGAAGATGTCATAACCGGGATACACGGCCCATACGTAACCCTTGCTGTGATCCGCCTCGGGCGGGCATGCCTCCGATGCAAGGTGCGTAGAAGCATAGAGGATCCGTTTCCCCTCCGGCAAAAAGTAACCGCATGTGGTGCGGCCCTTTCCCGTTGAGACCATGTGCTGATCCGAGCCGTCCGCATTCATCACGTAGATCTGATCGCATTTCGAACCGGACCGCGTCGATTGAAAAATCAGCCGTCTCCCATCCGGCGACCAGTACGCTTCCGCGTTTTCTCCTCCGGACGTTAACTGGTGAATATTCAAAAGGATCTGTTTGGGAGAATCCCCGGCGAGAACCAGACTGCAGGCAAATATCGCCGCGGCAATCGAAACGGATTTCACCAGACGATTATTCCATCTTCGCCGGGTCTGTCCCGCGGCCTGACGCGCCGCCGCCTCAGCGTTCCTTTGCGCCGTGTGCCCGGGCTTTCACCACGATCTGAGTCAAATCCGTCAGGTGCGCCGGCTTGAACAACTCCGGCGTCCATTCCCGATCGAGGAATCGAACCTCGATCCGGTAGCCATATTCATGCTGCTGCACGCGCTCCACGTCGCATTTCAGCGTGATGCCGTCTGCGCGCAGCGTGACTCTTGCCCCCACGGCCGCGTCTTCTTCGGACTCCAGCACCGCGCCTGTCCGCCAGATCTCCTCGAGATTCACATAACGCGCCTCGCCATCCACGGTCAGCACCGCCAGATCCGAGCAAAGGAAGCGCTTCACACCTGATTCATCGGCAGACATCACGGCAAGTATTAGTTTATTTCTTTGCGCGCTGTGTGTGGGGACACATGCGGCGCATTGGATAATAAGCGGTTGGCCCTCATCAGCACCGTCCGTGTTCCCGGCTCCAGCGCCAATCTGGGCCCGGGTTTTGACGCTCTCGGGATC
>Ga0157370_10000751_pt1 | contig 40524 bp, 79 predicted proteins | sample C35metaG_FD_113463 | JGI IMG/M metagenome (GOLD analysis project Ga0157370, IMG submission 113463) | Corn rhizosphere microbial communities from Kellogg Biological Station, Michigan, USA - C3-5 metaG | ecosystem: Host-associated > Plants > Roots > Rhizosphere > Soil | place: USA: Michigan... | reverse complement strand
TTGAGGCGGCCACCAAGATCAAGGTCGCGAACATCATGAGCAAAGCAAAACTTGATGACGCGGCCACGGAAGCATCGACCAACGAAATCGCAGCGGACGTGAAGCAATGATTGACCTACAAGTCGCCCAAGTGAGCTTCCGCGTGATGCAGGATGCCAATGACCGCATGGATGCCGAGCTTGCAGGCGCGAAGAACAAGCGCGGCGCGTACATGAAGTACTTGCACGTGGTGCCTCCGAAAGCTATGAGCGCTGATCCATGGGACTTTGAGGCCAGCAAAGAGAGCGGCCCATGGTGGGCATCAGTCATCGCCATTGGGATGCTCATGCATGAACGGCTGCAAGCCTTTGCTAAAGAAAACGGCATCAAATGACCCTCGAAAAGCGCATCTACAACGCCGACCGCGCCCGTGAAGTGCTCGAAAACGAGGCATACCGCAGCGCGTTCGAAACCATCCAAGCGGAGATCACTGAGCAATGGAAAAAGTCACCGGCAAGAGACGTGGAAGGCCGCGAAAAGCTCTGGCTCATGCTGTCGCTGCTGAACAAGGTGGAGGCGGTCATGCAGGAAGCGCTGACGGACGGCAAGCTGGCGAAGCAGGACCTGCAGTACTACCAGTCGAAAGAACAGAAGGAGCGCGAGTGGCAAGCATCGAAAGTTCCGTATGGAGCTGGCCTGCAGTGATGAAGCTGGTCAACGAGCGCAACCGCCGCGGCCACCAGATCGTCGCCGTGTTCCATCCTGATGCGCGCGGCAATCCGTTCGAGACCTTTTTCGGCTGTGTGCGTGCAGAGCAGGGCGCCCCGGCCTACCAGTTGACGACTGGCGAAATCATCGAAATCTAGCCGTTCGCTCACCCGGCATGGATGGCCTTCGGGTTTTTCAGGTGAGCAGCCCAGCGCAGTGATGCGTCGGCAAAGGAGAAACAGTGGACTCGTCTTCGACACCCACCGCAGAAGGTAGCCTGGACATCAACCAGGCCGGTACAGCGTTTGCTGCGATGCTGGACCCGCAAAAGCCAGTTGCTACCCCCGAGGCCGATGGCCTGTCGGATGCTGAACGAGCAGCCGCAGCCGAGTTGGCTGAAGAGGAAAAGCGCAAGGTTGCGGAAGACCCGCAGCCAGATCCTGGCGCTGTAGCTGATGAGACTGTCACCGTCATTGTTGACGGCAAGCCGGTCGAGTTGACGAAAGCGCAGATCGCCGAGGCCCACAAAAGCGGGCTGCGGCAGGCGGACTACACGCAGAAGACGCAGGCACTCGCAGAGGAAAAGAAAGCCGCTGCAACCGAGGCTGCGAAAGCGCGTGAAGAACGCAACCAGTACATGCAAGGGCTCCAAAAGGCTCAGGCTGTCCTGGAAAGTCAGCTGGAAGACCAGCAGAAGATCGATTGGCAAGCGCTCATCACCCAAGACCCGGTTGAGTACCTGAAGCAACAGCACCTCGCACAAACGAGACAAGCCCAGTTGCAGCAGATGTACCAGCAGCGTCAGCAGTTGGAGCAGGTTGCCCAAGCCGAGCAAGCCGAGGCATTGAAAGCCCATGTCGAGAGTGAGCGAGAAAAGCTTTTCGCCAACATTCCCGAATGGAAAGACGAAGCCAAGCGGAAGGCCGGCGCTACTGAGCTGATGAACTACCTGAAGACTCAGGGGTTGTCAGAGCAGGAGATTGTTTCCGTCACGGACCACCGAGCGATCACGCAGTCGTACAAGGCAATGAAGTACGACCAGATGATTGCAAAGGCAACAGCAGCCGCCAAGCAGATCAAGAACACGCCTGAGCGCGTGCTTCGTCCTGCTGGTGGTGAATCGACGCAGATCGACCGTCGCACAGCCGCATTCCAGCGCCTGGGCAAGACGGGCCGCGTTGAAGACGCTGGCGCAGTGTTCGCTTCCCTCATTTCCTAACGTCGAGAGACGCCGGAGTCTTAAATGACCGCACCTACCAATACCTTCCTCACGACCGCTGCCATCGGCAACCGTGAAGACCTCAGCGATACCATCTATCGCATCTCGCCGACCCAAACTCCGCTGCTGAACATGGCCGCGAAGACCAAGGCCACGGCAACCCTGCACGAATGGCAGACCCAAGACCTCGCAGCGGCTGCGTCCAATGCCCAGGCCGAAGGTGACAACGCCAGCGCCAAGACCGTGACGCCCACCGTCCGTCTGTCGAACCGCACGCAGATCTCCACCAAGACCGTGATCGTCTCGGGCACGCAGCAAGCCGTCCAATCGGCTGGCCGCAAGGACGAGATGGGCTACCAGATGGCCCTCGCTGCTCTGGAACTGAAGCGCGACATGGAACTGGGCCTGACCCAGAACAACGTCACCGCAACGTCGCCCCGCCAGTCGCGCGGCCTGCTGGGCTGGATCGTGGACAACACGTCCATCGGCGCCGGCACCACGCTCGCCAGTTACACCGGCAACACCGCCCAGACGGACGGCACGCAGCGCGCCTTCACGGAAGCTCAACTGAAGGCGGTTCTGCAACTGCAGTTCACTGCTGGTGGCATGCCGGACACGATCATGCTTCCCCCGGGCGGCAAGCAAACCTTCTCGACCTTCACCGGCAACGCAACGCGGATGGACAAGTCGGAAGACGCCAAGCTCTACGCCAGCATCGACGTGTACGCGTCGGATTTCGGCGAGATCAAGGCTGTGCCGAACCGCTTCCAGCGCGCTCGCGACGTGTTCATCCTCCAGTCCGACAAGGTTGCTGTGGCCTACCTGCGCCCCTTCAGCACCATCGACCTGGCAACGACCGGTGACGCGATGCAAAAGGAGCTGGTGGTTGAGTACTGCCTCGAAATGCGCGCTCCCAAGGCTCACGGCGCCGTGTACGACATCCTCTAAGGATTCATCATGGGCGTACAACTCAAACAGCTTGCCGACGGCTCCGCCGGCATGGAGGGCAAAGACGCTGGAAGCGGAGGCTACGTTCCAGTTTCCACGCCTTACGTCGCCACGATCACGAGCGGCTCCGTCTTCACGGCGGATCGTTCGTATGTCGTGCAGGCCATTCGCGGTCGCGTTGACGTGGCAGGCACTGGTGGCGCTTGCACCATGGTCGTTCGGAAGGTGTCTTCGGGCACTGCCGGTGGCTCTGGTACAGCGCTGCATACCGGCTCGTACAACCTCGTTGGCACGGCGAGCGCAATTCAAACGCTGTCGCTTTCGACCACGGCTGCCGATCTGTTGATCGCAGCCGGTGACTCGATCTACTTCAGCCTGACAGGCACGCCTACCTCAGCTGTCGGCAACATCACCGTCACGCTAAGCCCGGCGTGATCCCGGAGGGGCTTCGGCCCCTCTCTCCATTTTCCTAACGCTGCGAAGCGCTGGAGCACAAATGTCCCAAACCTTTGAAGGTGCTATCACGGTCATGGCGACCGGGTTCACCGCCGCCACGGGTGCTGCATCCGCTCGCAGCGCGATCCCCGTGAACTCGGCTGGCGAGCGTCCACGGTACATCCGTGTGGCCGCTATCAACGAGTCGTATGTGAAGCTCGGCGATGTCACCGTGACCGCCACGGCGAATGACATCCTCGTTCAGCCTGCTGACAGCATTTGGCTGGCAGTGAACGGTGCGACGAACATCGCCTACATCCAAGGTACGTCCGCTGGCAAGGTCAACGTCGTTCCACTGGAGAACAGCTAATGAGCGGCATGCAGACCAACCTGCATGCGCAGGGCGACAAGCTGGTCATCGAGAACGTGCAGGACTGCACGCCGATTGCCGAGTACACCAAGGCACGTCAGCGGGAAGGCCATCATGGCTCTTCCGAGATGCGCTTGGCAGCGTCGCTCCCGCTCGTGATGGTGGAGAAGTACTGCAACGACAACAACATCAGCTTTACTGAGTGGTCGGCCAATAAAGAGCACATCAAGCGCATGTTGAATGACCCTGCGTTGGCCCATTTCCGGGTCTGGCCGGGCAAGGTGTAATCCATGGCACTCGACGGCACCTACAGCGGCTTGCTGGCCTCGGTTGCGTCATGGATGAACCGCACGGACCTGTCGGCAACCATTCCCGACTTCGTGTCCATCGCTGAAAGCAGGATCGCGCGAGAGCTTCGCCTGCGCACGCAGTTGGTGACGACGACGCTCACCACTTCGACCACTACCCGTGCAGTTGCTTTGCCGACCGATTGGCTGGAGTTTGAAAACGTCTCGATTGCCGGCACGCCAGAGACTGCCTGCCAGTACGTGAACATTGAGCACATGGACGTGAAGTATCCGGAAGCCGGATACGCCGGGCGCCCGTTCGTCTACACGATTGAAGGCGCCAACATCCTGCTCGGGCCTACGCCTGACTCGGCCTACACGGTCAACGTCATGTACTACGCCCGTTTCCCATCTCTGGTCAGTGTGGGGGCCAACTGGCTGCTGACGAATCACCCCAACATCTACCTGTACGCCTGCATGCGTGAGGGAGCGTTCTTCACCAAGGATGCAGCCGGCGCCGCGCAGTGGGATGGCCTGTTCAAGCAGGAAGTCAAGACGCTGCAGGATCAAGACGACGAAGCAACGCACAGCGGTTCTGCGCTGAGGGTCAAGACGATATGACCCCCATTGCAGGGTTTTCGCCAGACAGCGACCGCACCTCACCCGGGGTGCTGGTTGATTGCTCGAACGTCGTGCCCTACGAAGGCGGGTTCAAGGGCGCTCCGACTCCTGCAGCCACCACGGCGGCCACTCTGGCCGCAGAGGCGCGAGGATCCGTGGTTGCAACGAAGCTAGACGGCTCACGTCGCATCTTCGCGGGCACGCAGACGAAGCTCTACGAGTTGAACGGCACGACTTGGACGGACCGCAGCGCAGCGGGTAACTACGTGGGCTCCAGCGAGTCGCGTTGGTCGTTCTGCCAGTTCGGCGACACGACTGTCACCACTAATTTGACGGATGCCATGCAGTCATCGGCATCGGGCGCCTTTGCGGCCATCTCGGGCGCTCCGAAGGCAAAGATCGTGGTCAGCGCCTCAAACAATTTCGTCATCGCATTCAACACTAACGACGGCACCTACGGGGTTTCGCCGGACAGGTGGTGGTGCTGCGCGCAGAGCGACCAGACGAGCTGGACACCCAATGTCGCCACGCTGGCCACTACGGGCCGCCTTGTGGCCGTCGAAGGAGCCATTCAAGCGGCACTGACACTGGGTGACTATGTGGTGGCCTACAAGAATCGCGCGATCTTCGTCGGCAGCTTTGCTGGTTCTCCAGTGGTCTGGCAGTGGAATCTCATCCCTGGTGGTGAGGCTGGAGCATGCGGCCTTGAATCCGTCTGCGACATCGGCGGCGCTCATTTCATCGTCTCGAACGACAACTTTTGGCTCTTTGATGGAACGCGACCGATCCCCATCGGCACGGGCGTCGTGCGGCAGTGGTTCCTTGACAACTCCAGCCCTGTCTATCGCTACCGCACGAAGGCGATCTACGACAAGCAGAGCAATCTGGTTCGCGTGTTCTACCCGTCGCTCAACTCGAATGGCGTATGCGATTCGACGCTGGTCTATCACGTCCTCAAGAAGCAATGGGGTCGTAACGACCAGACGATTCAGGCGCCGGTCAACTACATCGCGCCTGGCGTGACGATTGACGGCATGGACGCCTATGCAGCGACCATCGATGCACTGCCAAACATCCCGGTGGACTCTCAGTTCTGGCTGGCTGGCGGACAGGTCCCGGCCTTCTTCAACAGCTCAAACCAACTGGTGACGCTGAATGGCGCCACTGGAGCATCGAGCTTCACGACTGGTGACATGGGCGACGACGACACGGTAACGATGCTTGAGCGTGCGCGAATCCGTTTTGAGGCGTCTCCGACGACTGCATCAGCTACCGGCTTCTTCAAGATGAACGAAGGTGATGTGCTCATCACTGGGCCGACGAATGCAATCAACGACGGCAAGTTCGATCTCCGGCAGTCGGGGCGTTTTCATCGGATCAGGTTCGACTTCACCGGCAACCATAAGGAATACGCCTTTGATGCCAAGCCGATCAAGGTGGGCATGCGATGAGGCTCGAAGAAAACCCGCAACTGCCTTTGGGGCAGGACACGAAGTACTCTGGCGATCTGAATTTCGTTCTCTCGCGCCTGTTCCGGAATATCGCGCAGAAGGTGAACCAGATCGGCGATGGCCGTATTGCTGGGAATGATTTCACCTCATCGACCATCCCAACAACCGGGATGTTCAAGCAGGGCGACTTCATCAAGAACAGTGCGCCGGTCGAAGCTGGCACTGCTGGCAGCAAATTCGTTGTGCTCGGTTGGGTGTGCACAGTGGGCGGATCGCCGGGCACTTTGCTCCCCGTTCGGACTCTCACAGGAAATTGAAACCTAACGCAGTGATGCGCTGGAGAAAACATGGCTGACTCTTCCAACCCCTACCTTGGGGCGCAGAACCCGTATCTGCAGCAGAACATCGACAACACGCTGGGAGACATGACCCGTCAGTACAACCTGACGACCCAGCCGGCCTACAACAGCGCAATGGTGCGTTCCGGTTCCTTCGGGAATTCCGGCGTTCAGCAGATGAACGACAACGCCAACTACCTGCAGCAGCGGGCTCTGGGTGCGACGGATGCGTCCATGCGCATGCAGGACTACAACCAGCAGCAGAACATGTATCAGTGGGATCAGGGGTTCAACCGCAACCTCTACAACGATGCCTACTCGCAGAACATGAACAACCTCACCACGGGGATTGGGCTGCTCGGGACGCTCGGAGGCTACAACGCGAACGACCTGACGAACGCGAACAACATCCAGAACACGCCGCTGAACTACTGGTCTCAGTTCTCCAACGCTGCCAATGGTCTGGGCCAAGGCTACGGCACGCAGACGAACACGCAAGGTACGACCAGCAACCCGTTCACGTCGGCGCTCGGTGGTGCCCAGCTCGGCTCGGCCGCAATGGGATGGTGGAACCGTCAGAACAGCCAGCAGAACGCCTACGACAACGGCAGCCAGTACAACACGGGCACGCAGTACCTGCCGTCCGGCTACGACGCTCTCGGCTTCCCGAACGGTCAGTGATGAACATCGTCCCATTCCATCGTGGTGACATGCACGGCAAGCGAGAACTTGCCGTTGAGGATGCCAAGGTACAGGGTGCGCTCTATGGCGGCATCCGCAAGCGTCTCTATGCCTTGCAAGAGGCTGTAGGCACGCTGCCTGAGGTTGATTGCCCGCTGCAGCATGTGTTCGCACCTGGTGCATATGCCCGCACGATGTTTATCCCTGCTGGAACCGTGATCGTCGGGAAGATCCACAAGCACGCGCATCTGAACATCCTGTCTCAGGGCACCGTGCTGGTCATCACCGAGACCGAAGGCGACCGGCAACTGACCGGCCCGCTGACGATGGTTTCGCCGCCCGGCACCAAGCGCGCAGTCCATGCGCTCACCGATGTGGTGTGGACGACCATTCATCTGACCAACGAAACCGACCTGGCAAAGATCGAAGACGAAGTCATTGCCAAGAACTTTGAAGAGTACGAGCAGTTCCGGCTGCAGGAGGAAACCATGAAGCAAATCGAGGTGACAGCATGACGTGGGGTGCAATCGGTGGTGCAGCCGTGAGTGTTGTTGGCGGTGCGCTCATGAGCGGTGGCGGCAGTGACAAGAACGGCGGCGCCGGCACGCAGACGCAGAGCAAAGAGCCGTGGGCTCCCGCGCAGCCGTGGATCATGAACAACCTGGTTCAAGGCCAAAACCTGCAGAACGCCTATACGAACCAGCCGTTCAGCCAGTTGCAGAATCAGGCCTACAACAACCAGAACAACCAGAGCGCCTACATGCGTGCGCTGGTGCCTGACCTGCTCGGCCAGATCAGCGGCCAGAAACTTGGTTTCGACCGCTCGAACCCGAACGCTCGCCCGACTGCCTTCAACTTCGCCAGCGACGGCGTGACCAAGGGGTTGCTGGCTCAGATCGCGAACGGCGCAAACAACGCCTCTGCCATGCAGAACACGCCACAGGTTCAGCAGCCGCAGCAACCGGCAGGCAATTTCACGCAGCAGTCGGACATGCTCAGCGGCGCAACTGCGACAAGCGGGAACGGCCAAACAGGCTTGATCGGCACGGGCGGCTATGGCACGTTCAAGTACGGCATGCCGATGCCTCAGCCGGGCACGCAGCAGTATCAGGACATGTCGGCCTACTTCGCCAACGGTGGCGCCGACCCCAACAACATCTACGGGCGTCAGGCGAGTGCATATCAAATGCCTGCAGCGAATCCGCTGTCTTCTCTTTGGACCTCTGGAGGCGGGTACTTCTCGCCGGCTGGTGGCGGCATTGGAGACACTGGCGCAAACGCTGCAGCTTCTGCTTCTGGCAACACGGCTTGGTAAAGGAAGATCATGGCCGGAATTCTTGACTTTCTCCAGTCGCCAGATGCACAGCTAGGGATTGGCTTGCTGGCTGCTGGTGGGCCGACTACCGATCCCAACCGAACTAGCTTTGGGCAACGCCTGCAAGGTGCGATGCAGGGCATGGATGCACAGGCACAGCAGGCGCTTAAGAACAAGCTGCTGCAATCGCAGATCAATGAGAACACCAGCCAGGATGCGATGCGCAAGCAGCAACTGGCGATGGCTCAGCGACAGATGGCGATGCAGAACCAATTGCTTGGGTTCGACCCCAATCCGACGATGGCAACGCCTGCATCTACTGCATCCGCGTCTGGGGTGATGCCGACAACGCCGCCAGTTGCTGGCGCTGCGCCGACCATTCCCAATGGCTCGGGCTCATCGGTGGCAGGCATGCCGAGCGCGCTACCGCAACAAAGCGCCGGTACGCTCGATGCCATGTCCAAGCAATACGGCATTCCCGCAGAGGCACTGAAGTACGACCTCGTGTTCAACGGCGGAAAAGGGATCGCTGAGATGGTGGCCAAGCGCGGCACGCCCGACATGCAGGTCGCGAATGGCTACGCCTACGACAAGAACAAGCTGCAGTCGGGCACTTTCTTGCCGCAACTGAACATGTCGCAGGATGGCAAGGCGTCGATGGTTCAGATTGGGCCTGACGGTCAGCCGGTTGTTTCGGCTCCGCGCGGGGCGGTGGACACATATTCGGCTTATCAAGGCGCCCAGGCGAACTACAAGCCGATCAAGGTCTACAACCCTGCCACGCAGCGTGAGGAATTCACGTCTGAGGGCGCTGTGGTTGGCGGCGGAGTTCCGCGCGCACTGATGCAGCGTACCGGCAACCCAATGATTGACGCTGTGATCCAAACCGAGAGCGGCGGCAATCCGAATGCGGTTTCGTCTAAGGGCGCGCAGGGCATCATGCAAGTCATGCCGACCACGAATGCAGCGCCAGGGTTTGGTGTTGCGCCGGCAAAGGATGGCAGTGAAGCTGAGCGCGTGCGCGTCGGCCAAGAGTATTTGGCAGCGCTGAGCCAGAAGTACCAAAACCCGACGCTCGCAGCGATTGCCTATAACTGGGGTCCTGGCAACACGGATGCGTGGCTGAAGGCTGGTGGCGATTATGCAAAGCTGCCTCCCGAGACCAAGAACTATGTGTCGGCGGTGATGACGCGCACCGCTGTGAATGGCTTGGGACAAGGTCAACCCGCAACGCAAGTTGCCGCAGCTCCTGCGGGGAACATGGCTGCAGGCCCGTCTGTTGGTGAAACCAATGCGGCAGCGGCGGACAAGGAATATCAAACCAATGTCGCCAAGGATCAGGTCGAGCAGCGCAAGTCGATCATGAATGCTGGGTTCGTCGCGCCGAGCAAGATCGCCAAGTTGCAGCAGATCGATAAGCTGCTGGGCGATTTTGAAGGCGGCAAGCTGTCTCAGACAGGTGTGGACTTCGCGAGTGCAATGAATTCGCTTGGCATCAAGGTGGATAAGAACCTGCCCAACAAAGAGGCCGCGCAAGCCATGAGCCGTGAGATTGCGCTTTCGCTTCGCAACCCTGCGGGCGGAGCTGGCATGCCTGGTGCGTTGTCCGATGCGGACCGGAACTTCTTGTCCAGCATGACGCCTGACATCGGCCAGACCGCACAAGGCCGGAAGCAGATCATCACCTCTGGCATCGCCATCGAAAAGCGAAATCAACAGGTGTCCGATTTCGCGCGGAAGTATGAGGCGAAGTACGGCAAGCTAGACAACGGCTTCTATTCGCAACTCTCTGCATGGTCTAGCGCTAACCCGCTATTTGCACAATGAGCGGCTACGACCAAGATATTTTCGGCGCTCCTGCCGCCGCTACGTCTGCCCCTGCTGGGTTTGATCCATCGATCTTTACCCCGACGCCTGCCCAAATGCCTACGAAAGAGGAAAAGGCAAAAGGCACGGGCTCTGTGCTTCTCGATTCTGGCAACGCACTAGGCACTGGTTTTCAGCAGGCTCTCGTGCGGCTTGCGGGCCTTCCCGTAGACACAGTTGCCAATGTCCTAGACCTTGGCAAGGCTGCAGTTGGTGCGCCGTACATGGCATTGACTGGTAAAGATGCGCCGTCGTGGCTCATTCCGCAGGATCGGAAGAATGTCGTCGGCTCTGGCGAGTATCTGCTGGACAAGGCGCGTCAAACTGCGCCTGGCAGGTTGATGGTGGATGCCGTGAACCCCGACTATCAAGGCGGCTATATCCAAAACGCTGGAGGTGCCCTCGCTGGGGTGATCTCTCCCAACTCGTGGCAGCAAGCGGCAAATCAGGCACTCGTGGCTGTCGGCGGTTCAGCGGCAGGAAAGCTTGCCTATGACTCTACGGGCAGTACACCTCTGGCTATCGCGGCTGGCATGTCGCCCTTGTTGGCTCAGCAGTATGGCACTAGCGCGGTGCAGGCTGCAGTACGGGGGGGAGAAAAGGGGCGCCAGATCATGGAACAGCGCATCCAAGATCTCAAAAATTCTGGCATCGAAAACCCGACGCTGGGACTCGCTTCTGGCAACAAGGTAATCGGCGGCGTCGAGAATTTGCTGCAAAGCACGCCTGGCGCCATCAATGTGATGTCCAAGGCCAGAGATTCGGCAATCGGCGGTCTGCAGAACACGGCGCAGAACGCGGCAGAGGCCGCCTCGGCGAATCGCGGTTCTCTCGAAGCTGGCATGTCGATTCAGAAGGGGCTTAACCAGAACTTCCGCGATCAGACGAAGCTGACCACTGAGAAGCTCTACGACAACCTGGGCAGGGAAATTCCTGCGCAAACACCTGTAGACGTGAGCCGCACGAAAAGCACGATTGCCGCCTTGAACCCCGTCATTGAGGGTGCGCCGAATCTTTCGCCCATGTTCCAGAACGCACGCATGTTGGGGATTGGCAAGGCAATGGAGGCGGATACAGCCGGCACTGCAGTGCGCGGCGGCGGTGGCTTGATGAACCCGCCTGTTGTCGTGTCGGTGCCAGAGTCTTCGAATCAACTTCCATTCACCGCGGTTAAGCAGCTGCGCAGCGCTGTCGGACGAGAGATCTCCGACAACACCATCATGAGCGATGTTCCGCGCAGCAAGTGGAACCCCCTTTATGGGGCGCTGTCAGAGGACATGCGTGGTGCTGCCGCCCAGGTCGGCCCGGATGCGACGGCAGCATTCAATCGTGCCAACAACTACAACCGAGCCACCATGGACAGGACGGAAAGGGTTGCGCCATTCGCCGATGCGAAGACGCCAGAACAGGCTTTCCGCATGTATGCAAAGTCTGCCGAAGACAACCTCTCAACGCTACAGGCCGTCAAGAAATCACTTCCAGAAGATGCGCGTGGCGCAGCAGCAGGAACGATCATCGAAAAGCTTGGCAAGGCAACCAATGGCGTTCAGAACGACGTTGGTACAGCTTGGAGCCCAGAAACGTTCCTGACCAACTGGAACAAGATGACGCCAGCCACCCGGTCGGAAATGTTCTCCGGCTTCAAGAACTCGGCCCAGGTTAAGGATGCGGTGGATAGCGTTGCGCGTGCTACGAGCATGATGCGCGACACGTCGAAGATGTGGGCTAACCCATCTGGCACTGGTGCGAACTTGGCCGCTCGCGGCGTTCTTGGCGCTGTGGCCGGTGGTGGTGCCGCTGCTGCTGGGGGCCTCATGAGCCCCGCCGTTCCTCTTGCAGCAGGTGCTGGCCTGCTTGGGACCTATGGCCTCGCTAGAGCAGTGACTTCGCCGAAGGTCGTCAATGCGATGGCATCGCGCAATTACATGGACCCCGAACTGCTCAAGGCTCAGTTCAATTCGCTGGTTGGCGGCGGCCTGCTAGATCAGCGCTAGGAAGAATGCGACGACTGCAACGGCAATCACAACTACAGGAACAACCAAAGCCAAGGCGGCAACCGAATTTTCGGTGCTCTGATCTCGTTTCATATCACTCCTAAGCCGGTAACCCGGTTTTCATAACCCCTAACGCTGCGAAGCGCCGGAGTTCAAATTGGCAGTCAACACAACCCTCGCGGGACTTTCTCAAACTGCGGCCTCCAACGGCCCTGACGGCTCCGCAGATCCGCCTTCGTCACTTGATGACGCCATCCGGTATGCCTTGTCGTTCATTGCCCAGCTCCGGGATGGCAACGGCTTCACCGCCCAACTCGGCACCCGAAACCGGATTATCAACGGAAACTTTGCGGTCAACCAGCGAGCGGTTTCCGGGACGGTCACGCTGGCGGCTGGCATCTACGGGCACGACCGATGGAAAGCGGGTGCTTCAGGCTGTACATACACCTTCACGACATCGGGGCTAGACACCACGATCACGATCTCTGCTGGTTCGTTGGTCCAGGTTATCGAGGGGTTGAATGTCGAGGGCGGGACCTACACCATGTCATGGTCTGGTACGGCCCAAGGGAAGATTAACGGAGGCGCTTTTGCGGCTACTGGCGTGCAGGCCACTGGCGTCACAGCCGGAACCAATCTTACTGTTGAGCTGAATGTTGGTTCGATCAGCAAAGTACAGGTAGAGCCGAACTCGACTGCAAGCCAGTTTGAGCGCCGGCCGTATAGCTCGGAACTACTGGCATGCCAAAGGTACTACCAGACCAGCTATCAAGCACAAGCGGCTGGAACTGCTAGCGCTGCTTCTGGCCGGTTGGTGAACTTTTCTTCATCGACTTCTGCCTATGTGGCATTCCCTATTTTCTTCAGCCCAGTTTTGAGGGTAGCTCCAACGCTTACGGTTTACAACCCGACTACTGGGGCATCTGGTTCTGTACGAAACGAAAGCGCAGGGACCGACTTTGCTTCGGCAACCCTTGGCACTTCAACGACGAGCCAGAACTTCGCGGCAGTTACGACGATTTCCGCGCCGCCAGCAAACGCTGTGATGGCGATGCACTACACCGCCTCTGCGGAGCTGTGATGTACACGCTGTACCCGTCCTACGTCGCGCGAGACGATGGCGCATGGATTCCCTTTGACCCGCTAAACGCTGATTTCATGGCTTTTCAAGAATGGCAAGCGGCTGGCGGTGTGCCGGCTGATCCGCCGCAACCATCGCACGCCGAGCTGGTAGAGCAGGCAAAAGCGGCAACGCGGATCCAGCGACAGCCGATCATCGGCGTCCTTGATGGATTGCAGGCAACCTGCCTTACCAAGAGCGAGACAACGCGTGCCCTAGCCCTTGAGACGGCCAAACAAGGCCTACGCGATATCACGAACACCGATCTGTCTGCATGCGTGACCTATGAGGACATGCGGCAGGCGGTGAAAGCGGCGTACATCGGACTGGCGATGGCGCTTCCTGTGGACCTGAGAAAAGCCTTTTCGGACGCGATCAAATGATGGCCTACCTACTTCTATCCCCCTGGATCCTCTGGGTGCTGTACGCCGCCGTCATGCGCCTTAAGCAGGTCCGCGACGCTGGAAAACTCACGCTTGCAATGAAGGTCTTCGGCTACCCGGCGCTGTTCGTCGGGCTAGCTGTGGATTTCGTTGTCAACGTGGTGTTTGGAACGCTGGTGTTCCTGCAGTTGCCGCACGAAATGACGCTCTCCACAAGGCTTTGGAAACTAAGCAATGGTGACGAGGGCTGGCGCAAGAACTGGGCGTATTGGATTCGCTCAAACCTTCTGGACGCTGTTGATCCGGAAGGTATTCATCGAGGGTAAGAAATGCTAGACAACACAGACATCCCCAGCGGCCTCGGTGAACTCCGTGATCGTGTCGGCAACCTTGAACGAGGTCTTGCCGAGAACACAGCCACCACCAAGCGCATCGAGACGGACACGAACGAGATGATCGCGATGTTCCGGTCATGGCAGGGCGCCATGAAGGTATTGGAAGTCATCGGCAAGGCAGCAAAGCCCCTCGCTGCCATCGTCAGCCTTGGCGTTGCCATCGGGGCTTACTTCGCGCACTTCAAGGGCGGCAAATGAACGAGTTCAAAGAACGACTGGCAGCGTGGTACGCCGCGCGATTCCTCTCCTTCAAAGAGGTCTGGGGCAAGTTCACAGGCAAGTGGAACGTGTTCCTCATCAGCGCCGGCGTGGCCTGGAACTTCTTGCCGCCAGATGCCCAGACGAAGATCGTTGAATCGGTCTTGGCCGCGCTGCACGTCCCGACATCTTGGGCCGTTGTCGCCATTGGCGTGATCGGCTTCTTCCTGCGCATCAAGAAGCAAGATCCGAAGGAGTGACCATGGACGCCAAAACTCTTGCTCGCTGCACTGGCGCACGTCTTGACCGCGCTGAGCGCTTTGCCGATCCAATCACCGCTGCGATGCAGGAATTCGGCATCAGCACGCCCGAGCAGCAGGCGGCCTTTCTCGCCAACATCGGGCACGAATCTGGCGGCTTGCACTGGCTCACAGAACTTTGGGGCCCAACGATTGCCCAGCAACGCTACGAAGGCCGGCGCGACCTTGGCAACGTGCAACCTGGCGACGGGTTCAAGTTCCGTGGGCGCGGCCTTCTCCAGACCACCGGGCGCGCCAACTATGCCGCCTTGAGCGGTCATCTGGGCGTTGACTACTTGAGCGACCCCGACCGCTTGGCACAGCCTCTGGATGCTGCACGCAGCGCAGGCTACTTCTGGCAGTCGCACAACCTTAGCCCTGCTGCTGATGCCGGCGACTTCCTGAAGGTGGTCCGGACAATCAACGGCGGCTACAACGGGCTCAGCGAGCGTCAGATGCTCTGGGCTAGCGCCAAGGCTGCGCTGGGGATGGAGTGATGGTGGCCGGCGCTGATCTCCGGCTTAGTGGCTCAGATGTCTTTCGACACTCGCGGCTTCGTCAATTCTCACTCTGCCCAGCACGGTCGTTATCAAGGATGTACCGCGTCTACCCATATTCCCGTCAAACCAAGCAGTGCGCCTCAGCACGGCGCGGTCACCACCACAGGGATTTTACATGAACCCCTATGTTCTGCTCGCCCTGGTCATCGGCTGGGGCGCCTCAATTGCCGGAACAGGCTGGTACTGCATCGGCGTCGGTGAAGACAAGATCATCGCCAAGCAGGCCAGCGACGACAAGATCCGCCAGGAAACCCGAGAAGCCGCCCAGCAAGGAGCTGCAGATGCCATTGCCAAACTCAAGCCGGTCAACACGACCATCCGCGCAAAGACCGAAACCATCGTTCGTGAGAACACTGTCTATCGGACTTGCGTCAATACTCCTGACGGCCTGCGCAGCATCAATTCCGCGCTCGCCGGACGGATTGCCGAGCCCGCTGGTGGTGAGCAGTTGCCCAAAGTTGACGGAACTAAGTGACCCGAGCTTCGGGGCTACGGTGCTGAAGCTGGTTGAGGTGGCTGGGCAGTACAACGAATGCCGAGAGGCAGCGCTCGCTGGCAAGCCTGTGAGCGCTCCTACGACGGACTACAGTCTCGGTAGCTGGCCGAAGCGCTAGCGGTGTAGATCCCTCGCCCGCAACTGCGTGTATCTGGCAAGTTGCTTCGGGTCTTTGTGCCCCGTGATCAGCATCATCTCCAGGATGCTGTATTTATTGGTCGCCACCAAGCGGCTGATTGCCTCATGCCTCAAATCGTAGAGCCTCAGATTCTTGATCTTGTGCGCTTGGCAGGCTCGTGGGAATAGGCTGCTCCAACTCGCTCCGTTCACCGGGAAGATCAGCGGACCTTTCTTCGGTTGGCGCTCGATGATCTCCATGCATCGGCCAAGCAGCGGCACGATCTGGTTGTTGCCGATCTTCTTCCGTGGGTCTTTTCGGTCTCGGATCATGATCGTCCTGTCCTCTCGGTTGAGGTCCTCCCATCGTAGGTTCACGATCTCGCTTGGTGGCCTGAAGCATGAATCCAGGATGAAGTCGATGTGATCGACAGTCAGCGTTTCACTGCGCTCGTTCAGCCATTCCCTGATTTGCTCAATCTCCTTGGCTGTCGGGCGCCGGTCCCGTTCATTGCTCCTAGAGAGCATCCCTAGATGGTTGAGGGTCTCCCGCGCATCGTCAACGATGGTTGGGCGAACTGGAACCTTCAGTAGTGCGCGCGACACCTTCAGTACGCCCTTGAGGTAGGTAAGGTCGATTGACGCCGTGACGCCATCCACCCCTCTGTCGTCGCGTACATAGGTGACGATCCGCTCCGGCGTCAAATCTGCAAGCTGCACCTTCGCCAGCAACGTGCGCAATGTCTTCAAGACGGCCTTCTTGTTTCGGCCCATCGTCTTTGTCTTCTCAATCTCTTCCTCGTAACGCTCGATTACCTTTTCGACGGTCCATTCTGGGCCGCGCGGCATCTGACCAGCGCTGAGCAATTCGGCATCCCCCTCTAGAGCCTTGGCCCACTGCTGGGCAAGCGTCTTGGTAGAAAATGTCTTGGTCTGAGGGGGGTGCCCCTTGCGGCGTACCTGAGCCCGCCACTTCGAGCCGATTTTGATGATGGATGCCATGTTTTCCCGTAGCACTGTCGTAGCACTCAGGAAATGTAGATTAGTTTTTGCCAGTGGCGATTCGTGCAATCCATGAGGCGTAAAAATACATCAAGATCAAGCACTTACCCAATGGAATCAACGACTTACGGAACTATGAGGCTTTCCATTGCACCGATGATGGATTGTCGCGAATGCAAGTATCCATGCGGGTTCCAGGCCGTTTCGTAGCAATCTCGTAGCGTTCAGGCCGCAGCCCTTGCGGCTTCCCGCTGACCGTCTATGTACTCGGCCACGTCTGAAATATGGGCTACCCAGTCTCCAGATTCGCCGAGCTTGAACACTGGAAACGGCATGCGTTTGGCATAGATCCGGTTCTGTGCAGTCCTCGGCTCAATCGATAGCAGGGACGCGATCTCGGTGAGATTGAGGGTGGGGCGCCCATCCGTCTGGATCAGCAGCATCATTTCGGTTTTCATCCCTCCGCCCCTTTCTCTCTGGCTGTCTCGGCAGCAGCGCTGTTGATCTGGCAGTTCGTCATGTTGACCAAGCCGTTTTCAAACGTGCAGTTGTCGAAGCGACAGTTGACAAAACGATAGCCTGCTGTGGGGATTCGCTTGTTTACGAAGTACAGCGATTGGACATTGAACACGCCAATAAGTGGCTCGTCCTTTGGCCAAGGGTCTGGCGGTGGGTACATCACGCTCCCTCCTTCCCGCTGCCGATGGAGGCAGCAGCGCGGCGTTTCGTTTCGCAAGTCGTGTGCCCTGCGTGGTTGTCGTGGTAGTGCTGCTCTTCGTCCGTGTGCGCGTGCTCTTTCCAGAACGCATCTGGACGCCAGACCATCATCAACCCACAGCGCTCGCAACAGCGGCGTTCACTGCCCATGGGCTGACCGCGCTGCGTCATCAGGTGCAATGTCTTGCTCACGATGCAGACTCCTTCCCGCTGCCGATGGAGGCAGCAGCGCGGACGCAGATGGCGAACACCGAGACCGGCGCAGGCCCGAAGTGGGGATGCGTGATGGTCTTGATGGTGTAGCCGTTCCAAGGCAGCACGAGGCGCCGGGCATGGTCGTCGCGCGCCGGGTAGCCGAGCGTCAGCACGATGCGGTCATAGATGCCGAAGGGAGACGGCAGGCGCTTCGTCCAGTACTCGTTGCAGAGCCGGTATTCCTCGGGCTTCTTGCCGTCGCGGATGGCCTCGAAGTACTCGCGTTTGAGGGGTAGCACGAGGTCTTTCACGCTTCCCCCTTCCCGCTGCTCGCTCTGATGGCAGCAGCAAATGCACCGCGTGCACGTTCGCCGATCTCGACTCGGCCGCCTTCGTTCTTGCGTGGTGGCGGACACGTCTCGACCTGCTTTGCCGCGCGCTCTGTGGCTGCGCGGTAGGCCTCCCATGCGATGTCGGAGAAGCGCAACGTCGTGTCGCTGATCGATGACGCCGGGCCGTACTTCGGGATCACGTCGCACAGTGGGTGGCCGCGTTCCTTCGCCCACGCCTCAAACTCAGCGCGAAGGCCTGTCTCGAACGCTTCGGTGGTGGTGGTCGTCATAGAGCCTCCATAGCTTTCATCCGAACCTCGGACTGCTTATTCAGATAGGGCGATACCTCCGGGGAGGCGGTGAGGGCAAGTTCCAGTTGTGGAGGTGCCTCATATCTGCGCTCAAAATCGCAAACGACGATCTCACAAATGGGACTCACACTTCGCCATTCGTTCTTGTAGATGGCGGTGTCAACACCGCAGCCGGGTTCCATGACGATGCCCGTCTGCTCGCGGAATTTGCGCGCGCGCTCGTTCTCTTCCTGGCGATATGTCCGCTGCCCGGAATAGCGAAATGAGGCCGACTCCTGCGGCAAGATGAAGACGCCATATTCCGCAATGGTGGACGCGCGTTCAATGACCTTGTATTCGAACTGACCGCCCGAGTACTTCCCGCTGAACTGGTCTCCCTTGATGGAGCCGAACGGCGGGTTGCTGATAGCGAACGTGTAACGCCCAAGGTCAACACCGAATACATCGCCTTCGATCCAATGGGCTGATGGCACGACGCGGCGCCCCACTGTCACGTACTCGGAGCAAAACTCCACGCAAGTCATTTCCGCGCGCTTGTGCTCACAGGCGAATGAAAGCATGCCGATGCCGGCGCACAGATCAACGATGGACCCACCTTCGAGTACCCCGCCGCCGACTTCGATGGAGAAATCGACGGCCAAGTCATAGGGGGTAAAGAAGGCGCCGGCCAAGGCGTTGAGTTGACCTTGCGCCTCGAAGTAATGGTCAACGATGAACTTACGGTCTTCCCATGTCAGTGATTTGTCGGAGTGCACCAAGTCCATCGCCTGCAGGTGAAGTTTGGACTGCTGTTTCGTGAGCTTCACGATGCATCCCCCTTCATGGAGTCGATGGCGGCGTCAATGGCTTCACGGGCTGTGGGGTAGTACATAGCGACGATTGCTCGCCACTTGTGCGCGCAGGCCTCTGGCGGTGCTTCGTCCTGGTAGACGCGCCACATGTCGTCGTTGCCTTCGATAAAGCGAAGAGGTGCCTTGCTGCACATGAACTCCAGCCGCTCCGCAGCCTTCTTCAGCCTCTCAATCTCCGCATCCCTGTCCTTGAGGGCTGATTGGAGGGCGGATTCGAAGTCGGACTTCTTGATGAGCTCTTCGAAAACGGGCGTGCGATCCTCGTCGCCGTAGTCGCCGCGCTCGTCTTCGAAGCAGATGCTGGGCTCAACGCACATGCCAGCACGGCAGTAGCGATTGATGCTATTGCCCATGGTGAAGCGCGAGCTTTGCACCTCGCCCCCATCTCCCCCGCATCCCTGAGAGGGGCAGGGCTGGGCGTAGCGATACACGGTGCGTTCTTTGTCAGTAGTCCCCCAACCATAATCGCCGCCACGCGGATTGATCCTCGTGTTGCACGGGGCGCCACAAGTTGGGCACTCCACCGGCTGCGCCACAGTTGCGGGGGAGCGGGCAGCGGTCGGGGCAGTGCTTTCGCCGTGATGCCACAAGAACGCGCAGTAGGCCGCCACGTCGCGCGGGTCGCCCTTGTCGATGTGCTCCAGCAGCTTCGTGCGGCATTCGTCCATCCAATGAGGTGCGAGCCAGCCATCGCTATAGCCGTACTTCTTTTCCGCCTTGGCCAGCTTCTCGGCCAGCGCCTTGGCGAAGCGGTGCACAAGATCAGCGGTCGCTGGATGCAGCGCCAATACCGCGCTCGCTGCTGGCGCTTCCTCGCGCGACGCGTGGGCATTCAAAGCGGCGCGCAGTTGCTCGGTCTCCTTCGGCGTCAGTACGTTTTCTGATGCCGAGCTCGGTCCTTCGATGGTGATGCGGATCGCATTGCCGAGTTCGTTGGTGAATTCGCGTTTCACCGCCTCCTGCTCGCGCGCAGCGGTAGCGGCACCGGGTGCGGCGGCTAGCATTGCACGCCACATGTTCTCGATGTCTTGCTTGGCGTCTTCCATTTCGGGTGCGTCTGCGGCCGCCTCCACCATCTCCTTGCTTGGGACTGGTGGAACCAGTTGCCAGCCGTCTGTTGTCATAGAGACAGAAGCAGCGCTCTTGATGGCTTTGAGGCAATCGCCCCAGCCGCGCGTGTATTCGCTTGGGCCGCCTCCCTTGTCGTCCCCATAGGACATTCCCGAGTGCGAAACCTCGGCGAGATTTATTGCAGCCTGCAGCGCCGCGACCTCATCCTTCTCAACCCCAGAGGCAACGGAAGGCGCTGCTTGTTCTGTGCGGGAGGCGGCAAGGGCTTCAACCCCGCGTCGGTACAGCTCGGCGGGAACGTTGGTTTCGCTTTCGGAATCGCAGGCATCGGCAAGGATCGATTGCAGTACTGCGGCTACCTCTTCATTGCGGGAGGCGGGGGTGTTGGGGTGGTGGGTCATGGCTGGGTGTCCTTGGTGGCGGCGAAATCAACGCCGGTATGCACGCCTTGCGAGTCAACGACCATGGATGGCGCCCAGCCGCCGCGCGCTACGCTTAGCCACCCCTCGTATGTGCCGGTGCTGTTGCCAAAGGCGCTGGCGTTGTTGTCCACGAGCCACCGCGCCAGCTCTTCCGGCGTTTTGAAGGCGGGACTGATGGGAGTCCCTTCACTGGTGTTCTCGTACATCATCAAATGCGTGCGCTCGGCCTCGGGCCATTGCGGCATGTAGTCGCCGCTGTACGGCCGCCGCCCGGTGTACTCGTCGTACAGCATGGACCGGCTTTCTTCGAGGGTGTATTCGGGGAACTCGCCGCGCTCCCACTTCTCGCGGCCTTCGTCCCATTCCTTTGCTGCCTGTGCCCAATCGCCCCCAAGCAACGGTTCGTAGCGTTCGACCCATTGCCCACGATGGTCAAACTGAAACCTCTTAGGGTGCTGCCAGTCGGCCGGCACTCGCCTTACTTCGCGGCCCATCACGCACCTCCCTTCTTCCCACCCTCATCGCCCCCCAGGAGCAGCGCTCCTTCTTCTGGGTGGGGGGAGCGGGCGGCAGGCAGTGGCATGTAGCGCGTGGGTTCTGGCTGCATCCCACCGCTCACATCCCACCATCCGATGTAGCCCTCATCCTCGTCTTGGCCGAGGTAGCGGCCATCGGTGTCGCGGTGTTCCTTGACGCCGCCTTCGCGCTCCATCCACCAGCCTTGCTGGACCGTCTCACCGTTCGTCAGCAAGAGTTCGGTGCCATCCTTCGGCGCCTGTTCAATCGGAAGCCAATCGTCGTCCTTACTGACGGAGGTGAGGGAGAGGGCCCGCCATTCACCCTCATCGATCCATGCCAGCACGTCATGGCGGCGGATCAGTTCATAGCACCCAGAAGGCGTGCTTGGCAATTCATTGATCACGCCGCGCAGCCAATCCCAAGGCTGAAGCGACACTTCCTCCAATTCTGGCGCTGGGGTAGCGAGAGCTGCCTTCAATGCTAGATAGCGGTCAGCGAAGTAGTCGATGCCGCGCTTGCGTGCTTCCTCGGCGTTGAAAGGTTCAACGAGCGCGAGAACTGCACGTCCATATGCGCGGACCGATTCTTTCCCTCGGGGCGCCATGGTGCTCAACGAGAAAGTGTCGAGAGCATCCAGTTGTTCATCGCTGATTTGCGCCTGTTGTGCGCCAGGTGCCTCGCTCACCCCTGCATCGCCTCCCAGAGCGCCTTGCTCGCTCGCTTGCTTGAAGTCGATGGGGAGGCTGGGGGGAGTGGCGCGGGTGTTCCAGCGCGCGGTGACCTCCCCTTGCGTCGCTCCGATCAGGCCAGAGCCGCATGAGCAATTGCCCTCGACGACATAGCTGCCAACGTGGTCCGGCATCTTGAAGTCGCCGAACCTTAGCGCGTGGGTGTGCGGCGCAATTGCATAGCCTGAGGCCGGTGCACCGCAAAACGGGCAAGGCAACAACGCATCGCGCTCCGCCTCGCTGCTGCTGGATGAGGATGGGGATTGGGGCATGGCGTTTATCCTTGAATGTTCTTGAGGGTCTTGCGCACCAGGTCGAGGAACTCGGTGCGACGCTCCTGAAGGCGTTTCAGTTCGATCTGGCAGTCGTCGCGGTAGAGCCGGCTGACAATCAACTGCTGGTCTTCGCGAAAATCGGCGCAATAGCTGATGAAGTCCACCCATTTGCGTCCAGTGCAATCCAGGTGACCGACGAGCTGCCAGCGATAGGCCGGGTCAAAGCTCTTCCTCATCAGCGTGGCATAGTGGGTCGGCGCGATCACGCTTTTGATCTCGATAACGCCGTCCTCGCCCACGAGACCATCGGGCGAGTCGCCGTAGTCACCGCAATCAAAGAATCCGCCGTTGCTGACAGAAACGAAGTTCTCGCCTTCGTAGAGCATCTTGGCAACAGGCTCCTGCTCGTGCCCGCGCTCGGTGTGCTCGTTGCTGAAGCTGTACTCAGCCTTGCGGCCCGTGTCGATTTCCAGAGCGATCTGCAGCGCATACCTCTTGGCCGGCTCGCCAAATGCTGCGCCATCGTTTGCCATGAAGCAGCCGAAGTTTGAACACGTGGCCTTGCCGAGGCGGAGCGCCATCCACTCGTCTGTGTTTTGGGCGACATCATGAAAGTACATGTTCGCCCTCGGTGGCTGGTTTCTGCTCTTCGCATTCGGCAATCAGTTGTTCCTGATGCTCTGGGCTGATGTCTACATGCACCAACACCTGCCGCAGATTGCCGTCGCGCTTGAATGCGGCCTTGGCATTACCCCACGCCTTCGTCATAGCAGGCGTCAGAACACGCTTTTCAGGAGCATGCGGGCTGATGCGCAGGCCTTCGACAGACTCTTTGCCGAAACGGACGTTGTGGTCCACGTAGACCGTGATGCGTACATCCCGCCAGTCGTCAATGAATGCCGAGCCTGTCAGCCCTTTCATGGTCTTGCTGTTCGTGGCGTTCAAGATCATCGGCTTGAGCTTCTCGCCCTGCCGAATCTCCTTTTCCACGAAGTGCGCGGTATTGAACATGTCCTTCGTCTTCTTAGTCTTATCCGACTCAAGCGAGACGTGGTGCACCGTCAAAACCGTGGGCTCCACGATGTCAGCGCTGCTCAGGTACGGCGAGTCGAATGCCTTGCGGTAATGGGTCTTTTCGGTCATGGTCTCTCCACTCGTGAATCGAGCTTTGCCGGCTCGATGAATCGGTAGGCGTCGGAATCGGGCTCGTCCGTCTCCATGTCAGCGCAGATCGTGCTGAGCTTGTCGCGGATCTCTTTTTGCTCGCCGTCGTGCTCGTCGCATTGCGAGAGCGTGAAGTTGAGCAAGTCGTACAGCTCCTGCGAAGACATGCCGCCTGCGCGAAACCACTTGCGCATTTGCTCGCGGGCCGCTTCCAGGCTGTCGGCGCGGTAGTCCAAGTACGTGCGGGCGTTCATTTCGATTTCCTCAGCTTCAACAAGCGCGCCGTCATGTTGTTCGCCCGTTCACTGCCGCTGTGCTTGTCTGGATGACAAAGATTGATCAGCGTCTCAATCTCTTGGGCTGTAAAAGTGGCCTTGCCGATGTTGAACGGACGCACCCACTCCCCCGCGTTGATTTCTCGTACAAGCGTGTTCCACTTGTCGAGCAGCTCGTTGTACTTTGACCTCCAACTGATCGCACTGAGGGCGGACATAGCCGCCTCTTGTGTGCGTTCGTTGTAGCGAGACTTGGAAACAAACATCTCAGCCTCGGAAGTACAGATGAATGCCCAGCGCAACGAGCAGCGGGGCGATGGTGAGGAACACGAGGACGCGAGTCCATCCGTTCATGCGCTCGATGTCATGCCGCTCGTCTGCTTCTTCGGTCGCAAGGCGCGTGTTGGCGTGGATGTCAGCCCACTGGCCAGAGTAGGAGCGCTTGATGGTGGTCATGCGGCCTCCGCGATCAGCGCATCGATAAGCTCATCGAGTGCATCGGCGTCGCCCAGGCAGTCGCGGATTGCGTCGATCTGGTGCTCATCGGTGCAGTTGCGGATGAACTCATACTTCTCGATGTAACCAACGCGGTTATCTCGTGCTTGGCGCAATGCATCCAGGCCATAGTCAGCCGATCTCGGAAGAGACTTCGGGTCCATATCTACTCCTTCATCGCCACTGCTTCAGCGGCAAGTTGATTGCTGATGTCTGCCGAGCGCTGGAGGGCGTCGGTCTCAGGATGCTGGCTTTCGAGGTAGGCCTGGAGGAACAGCACGGCAATGCCTACTGCGGTCCACAGCGCCCAGTTCTTGAGGTGATTGGTCATTGCGGCACCTTAGAGAGAGCGGCGCGGGCAGCGTCCCATTCCCTGCCCGTGGGCATGATGCGATCTCGGCATTCGAGATCCATCAACCCGCCGAGCGCCGACGCCAGCGTTAGGATCAGCGCATCCTTTTCCTTGACCAGCATCCGATCCCGCACAGCCATCTCCAAAGCCGCGCTCAGTTCGAGCTGCAAGGAAGTCACGCTGGTGGACAGAGGCAGAGCGGGCTTTCGGGTGGCGCTCAGCGAAAGTTCTGCAGCGGCGTGTCGGGCGTCACGGTGGCCAAGCTTGTAGGCAAGGGCGTAGTCGCCATCCAAACCTCCAGGAGCTGCTGGGATGTTCATGATCAGCCCGTGCAAGTCCATGGCTTGGAATTGCTTCTCCGGCATCGGCGTGACCGGGATGCATCCGTTCTTGCGGCAGTGGCTCACGCATTCGCATGCGTCGCAGATGGTGTGGTCGGTCACGATGCGACCCCCAGCGCAGGCAAATCACCAGCCTGATACGCAACCAGCAGAGCCTGAAAGCAATGCAGCACAGCAGCGCCTGAAAGCTCGTTCACCACCAGGGCCGGTACTTCGGATTGGGGGGAGAAGAGGTAGGTCATGCGGAGACCTCGACAGCTTCTTCTGCAGGCGTCCAGATCGACACATGCGCATCGACCATCAGCAGCGCTGCGCGGTATTCCTTTCCATGCTCGTTCTGACCATGCTCAGCATCGAGTGCAGCAACGAACGCCTCCCGAGTGCCGAAGAAGCAGCCAGCCTGTAGGCGTAGGCCTTGGTCGGTGATGTATGCAACCAGGTTGTCATAACGCGAGCCAATCGGGCCGATGCTGAAGTAAGGACGGATGCCGACAAGCTTGAGCCCACCGCTCAGGTTGGCACCGCTCAGGTTGGCATCGCGCAGGTTGGCACCGCTCAGGTTGGCATCGCGCAGGTAGGCACCGCTCAGGTTGGCATCGCGCAGGTAGGCACCGCGCAGGTAGGCACCGCTCAGGTTGGCACCGCTCAGGTTGGCACCGCTCAGGTTGGCACCGCTCAGGTAGGCATCGCGCAGGTTGGCACCGCTCAGGTAGGCATCGCGCAGGTAGGCACCGCTCAGGTTGGCATGAGCCTCCGTTGCCTTCTCCAGCGCATGACGCATGTAGAGGCCCGATTCGAGGCCCTCAGGCGCATCACACTCGAACAGCACGGTGTCGCTGTTCCAGCGCGAAGTGATCTTGATCTTGTCTGCCATCTCATCTCTCCTGTTGAGGGCTCGGGGGAGGCGGTTATTCGGCAAGGAAGACATCAGCGAACTCGAACGCATGCTTCTTGATGAGCTGCGACAGTTCGCCGTCTTTGGTGTCGAGAATTTCGTGCGCCAGACCGGCCCAGATCGCTGCTGCGATGGGGAGAGCTACCTTCTGCCTGGTGGTCAGAGCGCGGGGCGCTGTGCGCTTGGGTTGGGTTGTCACTTCTTCACTCCGGTATTGTTGGCGAGTGAAGTGATCCTAACGGACAACCGGTATTTGTGTCAACGGGGTTCCGTTAATTTAACGGAAGTATTTTTGTGAGGGCTTTCCCTTAAATCAAGCAGACGCAAAAAAGCCCGCTCGAAGGCGGGCCGTGAAGGGGTGCGTGACAGCTAGTAGGAGGTGCAGCTCATCCCGCCGTTGAAGGTGCGGATGCAGTCGGTGGTGCGCATCCGCTGGGGCTGCTGGTAGACGGGCGCCTGGTAAGCAGGCTGGCCAGCTGACAGGCCCTGCATGAAGTTCGCCCTGAATCGGTCCTGCTCTTCAGGGGTCATCGCGCAGCCGCTAAGCAGACCGGCGATTGCTGCAAGCGACAGCGTGGCAGACAGTTTCATTTGCACTCTCCTTGCGCAATCTGCGCGGTAGTTTGGAAGTCTCAATGCAGGCTTTGTGGCCCAGAAGACAGTTGAATCCTTCGCGGGTTGCGATGACCGCTGCATCCAGATCATCAGCGAAATGCCCGCAAAGTCCTATCTTGTCATCACCCTGGCAACAGGATGCTAGATAAATGAATCCATCAAGTTCGCCGGCCTCGGCGCGCCTTAGGAGCACCCTCAGCGTGTTCGCCACGCTGATCTGATGATTGCTCTGGATCGATACTGGGTTGGTCACTTTTCTTGCTTTTCGATGGGTTAGGAAACGATAGTTCAAAGCTGTTATTTGTTAACAATGTATCGTTTTGTGGTCCTAATCCTTCGGTGGTTTCCCTTGGTTTTCTGGTCGCTCCCATATTCGTCTTAGGCTGAATGGCCAGCGACATCTGTCCTAAGACCATCTTTTCAATATGGGCGATCGCTCCTGGGCTGACGCGCTCAAGCTCGTGAAGATCAGCCAAGGAGAATTGACGGAAAGGCCAGACGCTGGCGCTGACCATGGCGCCGCGTCCGGTGGCTAGCCATTCGGCGTCTACGCCACATTTTTTTGCCAGCATCGGTGTGTACGCAGAGCTTTGGCCCGTGGTCTCGGCCTCTGACAAAGTGGACTGCGGCATGCCCACAGCATCCGCAAGCTGATGCTGTGTCAGCCCGGCATGTTTCCGTGCTGCCCGCAGGCGCACGGCGTACTCGGTTCGCGATCTATTTGCCATTTTCGCAGCCTAGCGACCGCCGTTAACGGAAATACGCTTGCAAAACTAACGGCGCTCCGGTATTCTGCGGGCCATGACATGGCAAAAACTCATCGCAGACCTTCAACAGCGCGGCTTCAGTCAAGCGCAGATTGCCGTTCTTTGCGGGTGCGGCCAAACCACTGTCAGCGATCTCTGTAAAGGGAAAACTGACGAGCCGCGCCACAAGCTGGGCCAGCAACTGATCTCGCTGCAGAAGAAGAGCGACAAGGAGTTGCGCCGGCTTCTCGACAGCAAGCAGAAAGCCGAGGTGTAGGCCATGGAACAGCTCTTCGCCTATCTGATCCTCGGCGTGCTTGCCCTGATGGGCCTGTCGATGGCGTTGATCTTCATCGCTGCTGTCATGGTGCTGATCGCTGCGCTGGCTCTTTATTGGAAGCGCTGAGCGATGGACTACCCCCTCTTCTGGCTCTTCTTCCTCGCTTGGGCCTTCGTGTGCCTCCTGCTTGACCAGATGAGCAGGACTCCGATTTTCCGCATTGAAGACGTGGCCGAGTCCGATCAGGGCTAGTTCGTAAACGTGTTGCATGGGCCTGATGGTCCTTTTTATTTCCCTTTTTCCATAGTCAACCGAAGTCAACCATGGACAACCATTCGCAACGTGAGATGGCATTTCTGACGGAAGCCCGCAAGGCCGTCGATGTGCCTATTGAGTTTGTCAGGGCATGCAAAGACGAACTGGAAGCACTGAATCTCTGCATCAACTTGTCGAACTTGAGCGACGAATCGATCCGGGAAGCCTTGGGCATCGACAAGGGGCACTTCTCTCGCATGCGCAAAGGCAGGGGAAATTTCCCCGCAAGAAAACGACTGCACCTGATGGCGATCTGCGGCAACCGCGCGCCGGCCCAGTTCGAAGCGCTGCACCTTCACTGCGACCTTGTGGAGAAGTCCAAGGACGCACTTATCCGTGAACTCGAAGCCAAGCTCGCCTTGGCAAGGATGGCTGCATGACACCTCAAGAACTTCGCTTCGACGGCTCGACCTATGACCATGGCCGCGACAGCGCACGCCTTGGCGATCAAGTTCTGGCCGTGCTTAGCGTGATGTCCGATGGCAAGTGGCGCACTCTGGGTGAACTTGCCCGTGAGGCCCAAGCGCCCGAAGCATCGGTGTCGGCCAGGTTGCGCGATCTGCGCAAAGCCCGCTTCGGTGGCTACACGGTCAACCGCCAGTATGTCTGTCGTGGCCTATTCCGCTATCAGCTCGTGGCGAGCGAACTGGAGTCTGCATGAACATCGATCTGACCGATGCCATGGTCTCAGACATGGACGAGACGGCTGACTGGATGCACAGCGTTCCTGCGCCGTTTCCCACGATTGCCAGCGCTACTGGCATCCCAGTTCAACGTCCGCCGACACCGTTCCGCTGCAAGGGCTTGGTTGCCATCAAGCGCCAAGGAATCTCGGTTGTTGGCCGCGAGCAGGGGCAGGCCGATGCGGATCGCTCGATGGCGATTAAGCGGGGTGGGATCTGAACTTCTACCCGCATCACATCGGGGACTACCTCACCGCCACGGCCCACCTGTCGTGGCAGGAGGATTGCGCTTACCGGCGTTTGCTGGACGTGTACTACAGCCGTGAGCAGGCATTGCCGACTGAGATTGCCCAAGCATGCCGCCTAGTGCGTGCAGTAGCCAAGGATGAGCGCAAGGCAGTGGAGACAGTGCTTACCGAGTTCTTCACGCTTACCGATGCAGGCTGGTCACATAGCCGCTGCGAAGAAGAGATCGAGAAAGCCAAGGTTGCATCGGCACGCTCTAAGGCTAATGGGATGAAGGGCGGAAGACCTGCAAAAAAGAAACCCAGCGATAACCCAGCAGAAACCCAGCAGGTTATTTCTAGGTTAGCTACAGAAACCCAGGCTGAACCTGACCCCAAAGCCCCCATTACCAATCCCATTACCAATGATTCTGTTCCTGACGGAACAGCCGGCAATGCCGGCAAGGCTGCATCGGATTTATCCAAAGACGAACTTTGGAAAGCAGGCAAGTCGCTGCTGAACCAAGCAGGCATGCCCATCGCGCAATGCGGGTCGTTCGTCGGCAAGTTGGTCAAGGACTACGGCGATCAGATCGTGGTCGAGGCGGTGCGAACTGCTGTCGTATCGCGGCCTGCAGACCCTGCGGAATACCTCAAGGCCACCTGCATGCACGCTGCTGGCCAACGTGCTGCGCCCGAGCCTGCATGGCGTGCCGAGCAGCGCGCCCGAACCCATCAAGCCGCGCCCGGCGTTGCTGTCGGCGCAATCCCCGCAGACCAATTTTTCGTTGAGACGGAGGCTATCCATGTCACTCCCCGCCGCTTGGGTTGATCGCCTGTTCGACAAGCTGACGCTGACCTACGGGCAGTCGTTCCTTCGCCGTTGGCAAGACATCGACATGAACGCTGTGAAGTCCGATTGGGCGCACGAGCTTTCGGGCTTCGAGCGTTTCCCGAAGTCCATCGCATGGGCATTGCAGAACCTGCCGCCCGAGAAGCCGCCCACGGTGCTGGAGTTCCGCAACCTGGCGCGCCGCGCGCCGGAAGAAGAGCAGCCGCGCATTGAGCATTCCGCTGCGGGCAAAGAGCGCATCGTTGAAGAGCTGCGCAAGCTGGGGCCGATTATCGAAAGAACGCGGCCTTCCGGTGACTCGCTGGACTGGGCTCGCCGGTTGATTCAGCGCCATGAATGCGGCGCTTTCCCGTCCACGCTTGCCGCGCTGTCGATGGCTCGTGACGCATTGGGAGAGACAGCATGACCGAAAACTTCCAACTCCGCCAGGTCGTCCCATACCTGCAGATCGGCGGCCAGACCATCGCCTACGACCGCAAGCTGAAGGACATCAGCGGCTTGTGCATGCGTCTGCGCAGGGGTACGGACAAGTACTGGACGTGCAAGACGATTCCAGCTGGCGTGCTGATTCGGAGGGTCGAATGAACTACACCCCATGGCCCGGCATCGGCCTCACTGACACGCCCGTGGATTGGGCTCGATACACCGGCTCTGCGGCACTGAGCCGCAACAGCACCGCCAGCGTCGAGAAGCGCCGCAAGACAGGGAGCGACTTCAGCACCTTCCGTGGGCTGAGCAAGAAGTCGGACGAATCGAGCATGCGCGGTGCGCCGAAGACTATCCGCCGCGTGCGCAATCCTGGCGGCAAGCGTGGGCCTGCAAGTGGCGCAGGGCTTCAGGTGGAGAGCAAGGCCGGCCAGATCCGTGCGGCGCTCATCACGGGCCCTAAGACCCGCGCAGAGCTGGCCGCAGTCATCGGCATCAAGTCGCGGGAAATCTCGGCGTTCCTGAAGAACGACATCCGCCAGGGCCGGATTCTCAAGATCGTTGAAGAAGGCAGTCTGCAGAGATTTGCCTTGGCTAACTAACCGGCCATAGGCCATTACAGGAGAACAGAGATGAGAAGTTTGATCGTGATCGGTATCTGGCTTGCGATGGTTGGCGGTTGGATTGCCAACGTCGTGAAGTTCATCGGGATGTTGGACGGCGACGTGACCGCGATGTTCATCGCCCGCATCGTCGGGATGGTGCTTGCACCGCTCGGCGTGATTCTTGGTTACTTCTAAGGAGAAAGACATGAGTGCCTTCTACCTGGTGATCTACATCTACGCCGGTGTTCTGGCGCAAGGTGATTCGGTTTCGCTCGTGAGCATGCCGATGGCCTCGATGGAGGCTTGCCAACGTGCCGGCAAAGCGTCCGAGGCTCTGACGAGCGGCAGCACGAAGAATGTGCGGTTCGTTTGTCTCAAGGGGCAGTGACATGTACACCGCCCTCAAACCCAAATACCACACCGCAGGCTCCTTCACCGAGTTCAACAAACGCGGAGAACAGGTGAAGGTCGAGTACTACCAAGTCACATGGATTCCGCTGGGGCCGTGCAAGAGCATGGAGGATGCCCGGCAGAGGTATGGCGGGCGGCCTGTGTTGGAGGCGGCGCGATGATCGATGAGGCACGACAAGGGCACGCCTATGCGCTGGACACTGGTGGCCGCGTGATCGCGCTCACGTCCGGAGGTAGCCCCATGGTTGCCAGGTTGACGCCCGGCGAAGGCTGGGGCCTCGGACGACCGTTTCAGGTGACGCTGCAGGCTCTGACGCCGGTTCCCATGGTCTATTTCCACGGCGAGATCCCAGCATGACCAAGCGCAAGAACCCCGAGGTTGGGCGTCCGCGCGTTGTTCAGACCGTTGAATTGCTGCGTGCCCGCTGCAACGAGGTCGGCGAATGCCTGGAGTGGACAGGGTACATGACCAACAACGTCCCGCAAGTCACGCACATGGGCCACATGGTTCCTGTGCGCCGGCTGATGCTGGAGTTGTCTGGGCGCCCGGTGCGCGATGGCGCTTTCGTCGGTTGCGACTGTGGCAACAAGAGCTGTGTCAACCCGGAGCACGCTGTGATCCGCACCCCAACGCAGCACCTGCAGAAGATGGCGAACATCGGTGCTTACAACGAAGCCGCGCGACTGGCGAAGCTGATGATGCACGCGCGCAAGCGTTCCAAGCTGACGGTCGATGCTGTTCGCGACATCCGCCTGAGTTCGAACAGCTCAAATGAGGTCGCAAAGCAATACGGCGTCTCCCGCCAGACCATCAGCCGCATTCGGTCGGGGGATGCCTGGAAGGAAACGTCATCGCCCTTCGCTGGGCTGGGAGCACGCTGATGTACACCGTTGAAGAAGCAAGAGAGATGGCCCGCAAGCACGTAGAAGCGAAGTACGGGAGCCAGTACGGCAGCCTGAAGAAGGCAGCCCAAGACCTGAACATGAGCGTTGCCAGCCTGGCCGACCTCCGGCACGGGAAGGGCGCTCCGCCGCATGCTGTGCTGAGAAGCATGGGCCTCAAGCGGGTGTTCGTGTATGTCGAGAAGGAGCCGAAATAATGGACCCGTGGATCTTGTTGAACGCCTTTATGGCGGGATCTCTCAGCGAATGCCAGCAGAGCGAAAAAGACAAGCCAGTTCCCGAAGTAGACCTGGACGCTCAGTTTGAGCGAATCATCTATGAGATCGGAATGGCTGCATGGGGTTGTGATTTGCAAGCGTGCCTGTTCAACCCTACGCCGCTTCCGGTGCCAATGCCTCCGGTCTACGGCGGCGAGCCCTACAAGATGATGAAGATCCCGCGTCCGGAGGCGACATGAAGCTGACGATAGCAATCATCCTTGCCTGCATCCTAGGCGCTCAGATTGCCAGCGCCATCAACTCTGCGGCTGCTAGGCCGGCTTGTAAGGCGGGGAGGGTGCTGCTGTGAACCAGACACTCACCATCGAACTGTTCTCGCGCCAGCAGGCATGGGCGGCCATCAAGGGGCAGTTGTTTCCGTTCTTAGCGACTGTGCTGCAAGGTGGCCACCGCTGGGTGCTCACCATTGCCCCCAGAAAGCGCACCAAGGCCCAGAACCGACGCTACTGGGGTAATGGCGTGCTGGCCCAGGTGGCAGCGCAGGCAGTCATCAACGGACGGCTCTACAGCACTGAGACGTGGCACGAGCAGTTCAAGCGCATGTTCATCGGCGTGGAAGAGTTGCCGAACGGCCAGGTGCAGGGTAAGAGCAGCACGGAGCTATCGACCGTCGAGTTCTCGGATTTCTGTTCCCAGGTCGAGGTTTATGCGGCTTCGCAGCTGGGGGTAACTTTCTATGAATTGGAGGCCGCATGACCATCATCGCTTCAGCCATCAAGTTTGGCGATCTGGTGTGCTTCCTGCCCCAACCGGCACGACATCACCACATTCTCCGATCTGTTATGTCCAACTTCAAGGGCCGAACGGATGCAGGCTATTTGGGGGAGGTTCAGGGCTTCTTGAATGATGAAGGAAGATTCATGGATCGCAGGGCGGCATACATAGAGGCGCATAACTGCAAACAACTCAAGCCGCGCAGGGTTGGTGAATACGACGGCGATGAGCTGTTCAGCGAGGACCTCTGGTGACCTTCCGCCGAACGACCTGCCCGCAATGCCGCAAGAAGTTCACGGCGGAGGAAAAGGCTGCGCGCCGGCTGATTCATCCCGAGTGCATCGAGGCATATGCAGAAGCCGAAGAAGCAAGGTCAGAACGCAAGAAGGCGAAGGAACTGAGGGCGCAGCTCAGGGTCGAAAGGGCAGCGGATCGCAAGAAGCGGGAGAGCCTTAAGCCGAGGGCGAAATGGCTTGCTGAGGCGCAGGCGGTTTGCAACAAGTACGTCCGCGTGAGAGACACGATCAGAGGCTGTGGTTGCATTTCATGCGGCGCTAGACCGGACGCAAAGTTTGGCGGAGCGATGGACGCAGGCCACTGGAGATCTGTTGGAAGCGCTCCCCACCTACGCTTCTACCTCCCGCAGATCGCGCTCCAATGTGTCAAATGCAATCGCTTTTTCGGAGGCAACGCCGTCGAAATGCGCAAAGGTTTGGTGGAACGTTTGGGCGTAGAACGTGTCGAAGAAATTGCAGCAATGCAACACGTCGCTAAGTTCGATATCGAATACCTCAAGCGCCTTAAGTCGGTCATCGGCAAGAGGTTGCGAAGAATGGAGAGCCGCCATGGAATGTAGTGTTTGTGGGTGTGGCCGGGAGGCTCGATACAAGCAAGTCGCGCTTTGCCAAAAACACTATTTCCGCGTAAGGCGGAATGGCACTACGGAAATGGTGCGCAGGACTGCCAAGCCTCGTATCGAGGATGATCGCGGGTATCAGTTCCTTCACGTGCCGCAGCATCCATTGCTGGCAAAGGGGCAAATCTACGTGGCGGAGCATCGGGTGCTTCTATACGAAGCGCTCGGCCCAGGAGACATGGACTGCGCACTTTGCGGATGTCATCTGACTTGGGCTTCCTGCCAGGTCGATCACATCGATGAGAACCCGAGAAACAACGCACTTTCGAATCTCCGGCCTACATGTCGTCGGTGCAACACATGGCGCAACATGCCGCCCGCGCATGAGCGGATGAAGAACGCCACTGTGCTGACTTTTCAAGGGGAGACCAAGACGGCGCACGAATGGTCGAAGGATCCTAGGGTTGAGGTTTCCGGCCCAACGATTCGTCGCCGCAAGGCAGAGGGAAAGACGGACGAACAAGCTCTTTTCGGCCGAAAGATCACGCACAACGGCAAGAGCCCTCCGCCGAGGAAACGGGCATACGCGCCCCATGTGCAGTACATGGCAAGGGGGTTGAGCATGACGCTCTCTGAGTGGAGCCGTCAGGAAGGCGTATTGGTGACGAACATCGCCATGAGGCAAAGGCTGGCAAAGGGTTGGGATGTCGAACGGGCGATCTTTACGCCGCCAGCGAACCAAGGGGCGCGCAGACTAGAAAAGAGGATGGCATGAAGATCACGCGGCAAAACGAAGAACGGGTGATGAAAGACTTGGCAGAGCATCTGGCGGCCAGTACCTCGCCCAACGACGACTCAAGGATCGAGATCGCATATGCCATCGCTAGGCATTTGAAATTGGACGGATGGCCGGCTGCATATGACCCTCTCCCAGTCATCGACCCCAGCTTGATGGAGGTGGGGAAGTGAAGCGCCGCTATCGCGCGCTTAGAGCAATCGGCTGCGATCCTATCGTGGCCGGACTCATAGCTCTGCTGAACTGGCTGCGGGGCTATCCGGACAACGAGGTGCGTTTCATGCACATGTCCATCGAGATTGAGGATTCTCCATGATGAACGACATTGTTATAGGGCAGGATGCCAACCTGGAATTGCACCGGATGCATGTGGCTGCTGAACTACTACAGGTCGTCGCTACAGATGCGGCCACCACAGGGAACCCATGGCTGGGGGCGGCGTGCCGAAAGGTGTCTCGCTATCTCACGTCCCACATTGAACGCCGTCGAAGCAAGGAGGCTGCATGCTAATGAAAGTCAAAGAGATCGACTTCTTCTACGTCGAGGCGCGCCACCAGGAAATCGACAAGCGCCTGGTGAACTGGGGAAAGTTCTGCTTCTCCGGTGCTGGTGGTGGACTCAATCCCATGTTCCGCTGGGTCAAGCCCTCCCAGCAATGGGACGCCATCGACATGGTGGTGCCCATCGACCGCTCGGACGCCATCAAGATCGCCAAGGGAGTAGCCGCGCTTCCCGAGCCTCATGCCCTGGCGCTGAACTGGTGCTACGTCTACAAGACCAGCCCGAAGAAGGGCTGCCAGATGGTCAAGACCAGTATGCAGGGGCTGGAAACGCTGATTCGGGATGGCCGGACCATGCTGGTGAACCGAAAAGTGTGACCTGTACAAAAAACACTTGTTGCGCGCGAAAATCTGTGGTACAAACCGGTAACTTGTGAGCGTAGACGCATAGGGCAAGCCCGTCCAGTTTGGAGGCGGCGTTGCCGGTAAAGCTCACAGAGCCCTTCAATTGGAGGGGCATCACGCATGCGGATTGGTGTTGAACGCGAAATTGGCACAGCGACGGGGGAAGCTCCGGTATTGCTAGGTTCGATTCCTAGCCGACACAAGGGGGACGCCTCAAACAGTCCGCAGTCGTGATGGTTCAGTAAACATCTCGCATCGCTGCTGCAGCTCGGTGCGACGCCTACTAAGGGGACTTCGTTCCCGGACGCGCCCTCAGGAAGCGCAGCCATCAACCCACAAGCCGCTCAGATTCGTCTGCAGCGGCTTTTTCGTTTTCGCCGGGCAGACCAACGACCACCACCAGCTTGTATTAGCTAAGGTCTGACCCGGCACCCCATCGCAGTAGCCACTTTCCCCCGCCAGCCGAGAGGTTGCCGGGGGATTTTTATTGGCATCAGCATCGAACACGCCGCGAGGCACTCGAAGGATAGACATGACAGAAGCGACCAAAGCAATCAGCGAAATCCGCATTCAGGCCGTGCAGAACGGTTTCATAGCGGTGCCCAGAGAGCCGATGTACCGCGACGGCTACGGTGCTGATTGCTACGTGTTTCAGACTACAGAGCAGTTGGCTGCATGGGTGCTGAAGCAGGTATGGGCAATGCCGGGGGCTGTGCGTGGCTGAGATTGGCCGTCCATCCTCGTACTCGCAGGAGTATGCGGATTCGATCTGCGAGCACATCGCAAGCGGCCGGAGTCTGGTGAGCTGGTGCCAAGAGGGTGATCGTCCTTCGTACACGTCGGTGATGAGGTGGCTTGAGGCGCGCGAGTCCTTTCGTGAGAGCTACGCGCGCGCGAGACAGGATCAAGCCGACTACCTGGCTGAAGAGATCGTTCAGATTGCCGACGACGGCTCGAACGACACGTATCTGACGGATGACGGGCTGAAGACGAATCAGGACGTGATCGCTCGGAGCCGCCTGCGTGTCGATGCCCGTAAGTGGTACGCCTCGAAGCTGGCGCCGAAGAAGTACGGCGAGAAGGTCGAGGCAACGCACCTGGGCAATATCGATCACAGCCTGACGGTGCAGTTCGTGGGGCAGAAGCCGTGAGTCTTCGTCTTTGGGTGCATGAGGGAGTTGGGCATTACGTCGGCTCTTGCTATATGTGCATGGCGGAAACCGAAGAGCGAGCAACGGAGCTAATCCGTGCAGCCCTCGATGAGGCTGGGTTGAAGGCCGAGCAGATCAAGTCATTGCAGTGGAGGCGTACCGATGTTGAAGGCGTCCTGTATCGCAATGACGGTGACTACTGACCGTGAACGTCCAGCTCCCGGAGAAGCTTCAGCCGCTGTTCGCGCCGAGGCGGAAGAAGGTTGCCTACGGGGGTCGTGGGTCCGGCAAGTCGTGGGGATTCGCCCGCGCTTTGCTGGTGCTGGCGGCGCAGAGGCCGATCCGGGTGCTGTGCGCTCGGGAAGTGCAGAAGTCGATCAAGGACTCGGTCCACCGGCTACTGAGTGACCAGATCCAGGCGATGGGCCTGGGTGCTTTCTTCGACATTCTGGAGACAGAGATTCGAGGAAAGAACGGCAGTCTGTTCCTGTTCGCTGGTCTGGCTCAGCACACGGTGGAGTCGATCAAGTCGTTTGAAGGCTGCGATGTGTGCTGGATCGAAGAGGCCCAGACGGTCACGAAGCGGTCATGGGACATCCTGACGCCGACCATTCGCAAGGCTGGTTCGGAGATCTGGATCACGTTCAACCCGGACATGGAGACCGACGAAACCTACCAACGGTTCGTGGTCAACGCAGCGCCGGAAGACTTCGTGATCCAGATGAACTGGGACGACAACCCATGGTTCGGGCCGGAGCTTGAGATGGAGCGCCAGGATACGCTGAGACGCGATCCTGACAACTATCCCAACATCTGGGGTGGCCAGCCTAAGCGAGTGGCTGAGGGCGCGATCTACCGGCATGAGATCGAGCGGCTGTACGAAGAGAACCGCGTGCGGCTGGTGCCGTATGACCCGTTGCTCAAAGTTCACACGGTGTGGGATTTGGGCTGGAACGACGCCATGACCATCGGGTTCTGGCAGCGTTCAGGTGCTGAGGTGCGATGCATCGACTACATCGAGGACAGTCACCACACGCTGGATTGGTATGTGGCGCAGATCGAGAAGCGCCCATTCCGCTGGGGAACGGACTTCATCCCGCACGACGGCCGGGCTCGCAACACGCAGACCGGCAAGAGCACGGAAGAGGCGCTCAACGCGATGAAGCGCAGGGTTGAGGTGCTGCCTGCCTTGGATGTCGAAGAGGGCATCAAAGCCGCTCGGATGATGTTCCCGCGTGTGTACTTCGATCAGGACAAAACAACGAGGCTGCTGGAGTGTTTGAAGCGCTACCAGCGGTCGATCAACGAGAAGACGAGAGAGCCGGGCAGCCCGTTGCATGACGAGTTCAGCCACGGCGCAGACATGTTCCGCTATGCAGCAATGGCCGTCGAGCAGATGACCAATGAGGACTGGGGCGGGACGCTCAAATATCCATTCTTGGGGGCGCGATGACGACAGGCGAATTGCAAAAGGAAATCAGCTGCATGGTCTTTCAGCTGCATTGCATCGTAGCTGCCGGCTTGGCGTTTGTTGCGTGGTCGGTATATCGACTGTGGAGCATTTGGTAAACAACACACAAAGGCATCGCTGAGAAGCGCCCCTACAAATGGCAAAACCAGAACCACTTACCGATGACGCTCTAAAGGCGCTGGCAAACCTTGAACTGAGGAATGCTGTCGGCTATTTCGGTGGGAAGCTGGCCGACCAGCGACGCAAGGCCGAGGTTTACTTTCTCGGCCTGCCACAGCTTGACCTGACGCCGCCTGAGATCGACGGACGGTCTACCTTCGTCGCCACGGTCGTGCGCAACACGATCATGTCGATGATGCCCGCGCTGATGGCGAAATTTGTGGGCGATGAGCAGGTTGTGGAGTTCGAGCCAGCGCAGCAGGGTGACGAAGAGCGCGCCCAGCAGTGCACGGACTATCTGAACTACCTGTTCATGAAGAAGAACAACGGGCACGCCATCTGCTCGACGTGGTTCAACGATGCGTTGCTGCAGAAGAACGGCATCATCAAAGTCTGGTGGGACACGCGCACTGAAGAGACGCGCGAAGAGTACAAGGGCCTGACTGAGGTTGAGCTGGCTCAGATCATGGAAGACCCTGAGGTCGAGCCCATTGAGCAGACGAGCTACCCGGACGAGGAAGAAGCGCAGCACCGCCAGGAGGCTATCCAGCAACTGACGCAGCAGCTCCAGCAGGCGATGCAGGCGGCTCAGCAGCCTCCGCAAGGGCCTCCGGGACAGCCGCCGCAGGGTATGCCGCCCGGCCAGCCTGGAATGCCTCAGCAGGGCAACCCGAAGGCTGCAGCCGCTGCCCAGCAGATCCAGCAGCAGATCGAGCAGATCAGTTCGCAGCCGCCCGCGATGCTCTATGACGTGGCCTTCAAGCGCACGAAGAGTGGCGGGAAGTTGGCGATTGACAATGTGCCGCCCGAAGAATTCCTGATCTCGCGCGAAGCCAAGAGCATTCCGACCGCCCGCATGGTGGGCCACCGCGTTGCCCGCACGCTGTCTGAGCTGCGGTCGATGGGATACAAGAACGTGGACAACATCGGTTCTGACGACGCTGCGGCCTCGTTGAATGCCGAGCGTGTGACTCGTCTGAGCTATGACGACGAGTTCGCTTCCATGGGTATCGAGAACTCGGGCGACGACTCCCAGCGCATGGTCTGGGTGAACGAGCTGTACATGCGGTGCGACTACAACGGAGACGGCATCGCCGAGCTGCGGAAGATCACCATCGCTGGCAATGAGATGCTGGAGAACGAGGAATGCGACACCGCGCCGTTCATCTCGATCACTCCGGTGCCGATGCCGCATAAGTTCTTCGGGCTGTCCATTGCCGATCTGGCGATGGAGTCGCAGAAGATCATGACGAACACGATCCGGGCGCAGCAGGACAACATGTTCCTGCAGGTGAACGGGCGGTATTTCGCGGTCGATGGGCAAGTAAACCTTGATGACCTGTTGACCTCGCGCCCGGGCGGCATCGTCCGGATCAAATCGCCTGGCATGGTGGGCCGGCTGGATCAGGGGCAAGGCGACCTGTCCTCGTCCACCGAGATGATGCAGTGGCTGGAAATGGATCTGGAGCAGCGCACTGGCTGGACTCGCTACTCACAAGGCAACGACTCCAAGGCGCTCAACCAGACCGCTACGGGCGTCCAGATCATCACCAACAAGGGTGACATGCGGGTAGACCTGATCGCCCGGAACTTCGCGGAAGGGTTCGTAGACCTGTTCCGCATGATGCTGAAGCTCGTCAGCCAGCACCAGGATAAGAAGGTTCAAGTTCGGATCGCAGGCAACTGGGTGGACATGGACCCGCGCGAATGGCGCAACATGTTCGACGTGAACGTCAGAGTCGGCTTGGGCATCGGCTCGAAGGATGAGCAGATTCAGAAGCTGATGGCGATTTCTCAGTCTCAGGCCCACGCGATGGCTATTGGTGTGGCCACGCCGAAGAACGTTTACAACCTGCAGAGCGACATCGTGAAGCTCTTTGGGCACCGCAATCCTGACGACTATTTCAACGACCCGGAGAAGAACCCGCCGCCGCTGAAGCCTGACCCAGAGCAGGCAAAGCTGCAGGGGATGATGCAGATCGAGCAGATGAAAGCGCAGGTTGGCGCGCAGTCGAAGCAGGCAGAACTGCAGGCCAATGCGCAGGTCGAGCAGCTCAAGGCCCAGTATGCAGCGCAGACGGCAGAGGCCCAGCGCGCCTATGAGGGCCAGCTTGAGCAGGCTCGGATGCAGATGCAGGCTGAGGTGGACAACAACCGCCAGCGCTCGGAAGCCGAGCAGCACGCGCTCAAGGTGCAGAACGAGGCTCAGCTAGCCACGCTCAAGATGCAGTATGCCGACCAGGCGCACCAGCGCGATCAGGCATTCTTGTGGGAGAAGGCGCAGGTTGAGGCGGCCACCAAGATCAAGGTCGCGAACATCATGAGCAAAGCAAAACTTGATGACGCGGCCACGGAAGCATCGACCAACGAAATCGCAGCGGACGTGAAGCAATGATTGACCTACAAGT
>Ga0157370_10000749_pt1 | contig 40556 bp, 46 predicted proteins | sample C35metaG_FD_113463 | JGI IMG/M metagenome (GOLD analysis project Ga0157370, IMG submission 113463) | Corn rhizosphere microbial communities from Kellogg Biological Station, Michigan, USA - C3-5 metaG | ecosystem: Host-associated > Plants > Roots > Rhizosphere > Soil | place: USA: Michigan... | reverse complement strand
CCGCCGGAATCCGATTCTGTTGCCCGGTTCGGCCCGAACCGCGTTCAAGCCTTGTAATCTAAGCCGTTAGGCCTTGATTACGCGGCAATCGCGAGCGCCTCGTTATCGTTGGCACTTGTGGTTTTGATCGGTTTTACGGCTCAATCACGCCGGGCAAAAACATAGCACCTGTACACACGTCGATCCTAGTTCGGCCCCGTCAGAGCCCGCCCTGAAAGGACGGGTTTTGGTGGAGCCGCCGGGTACCGCCCCCGGGTCCGCTGCGCCAAACACTATGCACTTTATCACCATAGCCGGCCGAAGCCGGCTCGACGGATATAGGCCTTTGTGGCGGCGGATAAAAGGGCTGCGGGCGTAATGGCCGTAACGACCGGCCCTAAAACGGGCGTTACGCGCCGCAGCCAGACCGATCGATCATTCGCCGTCGAGCGGCAACTTCTTGGCCGACCGGCTGGTGCCGGTGGACTTTTTGGGCGTGGTTGTGCCGGTCGAGCGCAATTCGTCGCGGATTTCGCGCAGCAGCACGACTTCGGGCGAATCCACGGGCGTCGGCGGCGCCTCCTTCTCGCGCTCGATCGCGTTGGCTGCGCGGTTCAGCCCGCGCACCATCAGGAAGATGACCCAGGCGATGATCAGGAAATCGACCACCTGCGTCAGGAACTGGCCATAGCCGACCAAAGGCACGCCCGCCTTCTTGAGGTCGGCATAGCTGGTCACTGAGCCCTTATAGTCGGCCGGAATCGCGCCGAGCCGGTAGAAATGGCTGGAGAAATCCAGCCCGCCCGTGGCCTTGCCGATCAGCGGCATGATGATGTCGTCGGTCAGGCTGGTGACGATCTTGCCGAACGCGGCGCCGATGATCACCGCAACCGCAAGGTCCATCACGTTACCGCGCGCGATGAATGCCCTGAACTCCTTGAACATGGCGAAAGTCTCCTTTGGCTTCGCTCCAATGCCATTAGGCGCCCGCTCGTCTTTGCGATCAAGCCTCATTGCGCAATGTGTATTGGTGGAATAAAACGCCTCCGTGACGACCACCCAAGGAAGGTGCCCTGCAATGTCCCGTCGCCTCAACCTCGCTCTGCTCGCCCCTGTCGCCGCGCTCACGCTGAGCGGCTGCGGCATCAATTCCGTCCCCACCGCCGAAGAGAATGCCAAGGCGCGCTGGGCCGACGTGCAGAACGAATATCAGCGCCGCGCCGACCTCATCCCCAATCTGGTCAATACGGTGAAGGGCTACGCCAAGCAGGAATCCACCGTTTTGGTCGGCGTGACCGAGGCGCGTGCCAAGGCGACCTCGATTCAGGTCAGCGGCGACGATCTCAAGAATCCGGCCAAGATCCAGCAATTCGGCGCAGCTCAAGGCCAGCTTTCGGCCGCGCTTGGCCGCCTGCTGTCGGTCACCGAAAATTATCCGGACCTCAAATCCAATACCAATTTCCTCGCATTGCAATCGCAGCTGGAAGGGACCGAGAACCGGATCACGATCGCGCGGCGCGACTATAACAGCGCGGTGCAGCAATATAACACGCTGATCCGCACCTTCCCCAACTCGATCGGCGCCAAGGTTTTTTACGGCGCCAAGCCGATGCAGACCTTCGAGGCGACCGCGCCCAACGCGCAAAGCGCGCCCACGGTCAATTTCTAAGGTGAGCAAGGGTCTCCATAGCCCTCTCCCCTTGTGGGAGAGGGTTGGGAGAGGGGAGCGAGCGTCAGCTCGCATCTCCGCGCTCGCGCTCGCAGCCATCGAGGCTGCGCGCATGAGCCCCTCTCCCAACCTCTCCCACAAGGGGAGAGGGGTTTTGGGGTTGCTTGTCGCGCTGCTGATGCTTTTTCTTCCGGCATCGGCCCTTGCCGCGCCGACTTTCCCGCAATTCACCGGGCTCGTTACGGACGCGGCGAATATCATCCCCGCCGATCAGAAGGCGGCGCTCGAAGCCAAGCTGGAGGCTTTGCAGCAGCAGACCAAGCGCCAATTGGTGGTCGCGACCGTCCCCGATCTGCAAGGCTATGACATCGCCGATTACGGCTACCAGCTCGGGCGGGCGTGGGGGGTCGGGCTCAAGAATGCCGACAATGGCGCAATCTTGATCGTCGCTCCGAACGAACATAAAGTCCGGGTGGAAGTCGGTTATGGGCTGGAGCCGGTGCTGACCGACGCTTTCTCCAGCGTCCTGATCCAGCAGCAGATCCTGCCGCGCTTCAAGGCCGGGGATATTCCGGGCGGCATTTCGGCCGGTGTTGACGCGCTGGCGCAGCAACTGAGCCTGCCTGACGATGTGGCCAAGGCCAAGGTCGATGCGGCGGCCAAGGCTTACGATCAGGTACATCGCGTCCGCCAGAATGGCGGTGGCGGCCACGTCCCGCTCGGTGCGATCATCTGGATCGTGATCGTGGGCGTAGTGATCGTCTCGCATATCGGACGGCGTGCGGCCCGCGGGCGCTATTATGGCGGCGGCGGGGGAAGCAATTGGCCGATCTGGTTGTGGGCCGCGAGCGAGATGATGGACAGCAATCGCGGTGGCGGCGGCTCCTGGGGAGGCAGTGGCTCGTCGGGCGGGAGCGACTCCGGAGGCGGCTGGACCGGCGGCGGCTTTACCGGCGGGGGCGGCGGCAGCTTCGGCGGCGGCGGCGCATCGGGGAGCTGGTGATGCATCTGAACCCGGATGACGGCGCGAAGGTCGCCGCGGCGATCAAGGCGGCCGAGGCACAGACCGACGGCGAGATCAGCACGATCGTCGCGGGCTCGTCGGACAGCTACAATGATGTGGTGCTGCACTGGGCGTTGCTGTTCGCGCTGCTCCCGCTCGCGGTAAGCGCGGGCTGGCCCAAATTGCTGGTGTGGGGCGCGTCGATGTTCAGCCCGTGGGAGGAGCCGTCGCTGCGGCTGATCCTGACGCTGCTGTTCGTGAAGGTGATAATCGCCTTCCTGATCGCACGCTACGTCATCGGTATCCAGGCGATCCGGATCAGGCTCACGCCGGCGGCGACCAAGCATCGCCGCGTGCGCCGCCGCGCGCTGATGCTGTTCCGCACCGGCACCGAGGCGCGCACGCTCAGCACCACCGGCGTCCTCCTCTATCTGAGCCTTGCCGAACGCCAGGCGGAGATCGTCGCCGATGCGGCGATCCACGCCAAGGCGCCGCAGGAGGAATGGGGTGCGGCGATGGCGGCCCTGGTTGCGGCGATGAAGGACAACCGTCCGGGCGACGGCATGGCGGCGGCGGTCGAGAAGATCGGCGCCGTGCTGGCCACGCATTTCCCGCGTACGGGCACCGATCCCAACGAACTTCCCGACAGGCTGATTCAGCTATGAGCGGCCCGCAATCCGGCGTTCCCGAGATCATGTGGCAGGGCGATTTCATCACCGTCCGCAAATGGGGCACATGGGAATATGTCGGCCGCGCGCGCGGCATCCATGCTGCGGTGATCCTGGCTTTGATCGAGGGCGATGTATTGCTGGTCGAGCAATATCGCGTGCCTCTCGGCGGCCCTTGCCTGGAATTGCCCGCGGGCCTCGTCGGCGACGAGACGGATGGCGAGGCGGTCGAAAGCGCCGCCGCGCGCGAGCTGGAAGAAGAAACGGGCTACCGCGCCGACCGGATCGAGATCATCGGCCGCTTCGCCTCTTCGCCCGGCATGGTCTCCGAAACCTTCAGCCTGGTCCGCGCGCACGGCCTGACCAAGGTCGGCGAAGGCGGCGGCGCGCCCGGCGAGAATATCACCGTCCACCGTGTGCCGCTCGCCCAGGTCGGCGCCTTCATCGCCGCCAAGCGCGCGCAGGGCATGTTTATGGATGTGAAGCTGCTGACGCTCTTGGGGGCGGGGCTGCTGGATTAACGTCGGCTATCGGCGGTGCTCGCTTTAGTAAGCTGCGAACGGACGAATACCTCAAACGCCTCCATCGCCGCCGGCGTTTCAAACGCACGGGCTGGAATTATGAAAGCGTTGAGATTGTGCCGCTGGATGATGAGCGCTGTTTCGTCATTTCGGACACTAGCGATTTCGTTCCAGGCTAGCGTTTGACCACGCTGGCCGATCACGGTGGAAATGCCGGTACTGTCCACCGTCAGTGTGCGTTTTTGCGGCTTGAACATCAGCATCGGATAAAGTGCAAAAAGCCCCAGCGGTGCGGCCGAGATGGCCATCACAGCCAAGAGTTCGAACGCGTTGTCCGGTGTTCGTCCGTAAAGAATGAACGAAGCGGTCGTCGCGGTCGCAACGAATATCAGAGCATGAAGCTTCCAGAGGCGCTCTGCCCACAAGCGGCGATAATGACGCCAGACCTCACTACGCGTCGAGGCGTAGTTCACGGTGAGACTCATCGATCGCTCAGGCCGCTTTTTGTCATCAAGTGGCAAGCCGCCGCCCCAGCAACGCCACCAGCGCCTCGCAGCCCGCTTTGTCCTCCGCATCGAACCGCCCGCGATTGGGACTGTCGAGGTCGAGCACACCCAGCACTTCGCCATCGACGATGATCGGCACCACGATCTCGGACGCCGAGGCCGCATCGCAGGCGATGTGGCCGGGGAAGGCGTGGACATCCTCCACCAATTGCGTTTCGCGGGTTTGGGCGGCGGTGCCGCACACGCCCGAGCCGAAAGGGATGCGGATGCAGGCGGCCTTGCCCTGGAACGGCCCCAGCACGAGTTCGCCGCCGACGTTGCGGTAGAAGCCCGCCCAGTTGAGATCGGGCAGATATTCCCACAGCAAGGCCGCTGCATTGGCCATGTTGGCGATCGCGTCGGGCTCGTCCGCGGTGAGCCCGTCGAGCGCGCTCAGCAGATCCCGGTAGAGGTCGGCCTTGCTTCCGGCCGCAATGTCGAATTGATACACGTCCTGGATCCTCGAAGACGGGAGCGTTCGTGAAGCCTGACGTATTGATCGTGGGCGCCGGCCACAATGGGCTGACCTGCGCTTTTTATCTCGCCAGGGCCGGTCTGAAGGTCCGCATGCTCGAACGGCGGCACATCGTCGGCGGGGCGGCGGTGACCGAGGAATTCCATCCGGGCTTTCGCAACTCGACCGCGAGCTACACGGTCAGCCTGCTCCAGCCCAAGGTGATCGCCGACATGGGGCTGGCCGAGCGCGGTCTCAAAATCCTCGATCGGCCTTATTCCAATTTCCTGCCGCAGCCGGACGGGCGCTATCTGCTGGTCGGCGGCGGGCTGGAGAAGACGCAGGCGGAATTCGCCAAGTTCAGCCAGGCAGATGCCGCCGCGCTGCCGGCTTATTACGACACGCTCGAAGGCGTGGCCGACGTGCTGCGCGATCTCGCGCTGCAGATACCGCCCAATGCGGCGGGCGGGCCGGCTGCCTTGCTGGCGGCGGCGAAGCAGGGCGGCAAGCTTGCCAGGATGCCACTGTCACAGCAGCGCGACGTGCTCGATCTCTTCACCAAGTCGGCGCGCGATTTCCTCAATGCCTGGTTCGAGAGCGAGCCGGTCAAGGCCGCGTTCGGCTTCGACGCGGTGGTGGGCAATTATGCCAGCCCCGACACGCCCGGCTCCGCCTATGTTTTGCTCCATCACGTCTTCGGCGAGGTCAATGACAACAAGGGGGCGTGGGGCCATGCGGTCGGCGGCATGGGCGCGATAACGCAGGCGATGCGCGCGGCATGCGAGGAATTGGGCGTCGAGATTTTGACCGAGGCGCCGGTCGCGAAACTGCTGGTCGAGCAGGGTCAAGCGGTGGGCGTGCGGCTGGAGGACGGGACCGAACATCGCGCGGCCGTAGTCGCGGCCAATGTCGGGCCGAAGCTGCTCTACAACCACCTGATCGAACCCAGGGACCTCGACCCCGATTTCGCGCGGCGGGCCAAGGCGTTCAAGGTTGGATCGGGCACCTTCCGTATGAACGTCGCGCTCAAGGAGCTGCCGCGCTTCACCGCCAAGCCCGAGCCGGGCGATCATCTGAAATCGGGTATCATCCTCGCACCCACGCTCGATTATATGGACCGGGCCTTCACCGACGCGCGCGCGACCGGCATGTCGAAGGAGCCGATCGTCGAGATGCTGATCCCGTCGACGGTGGACGACAGCCTCGCCCCCGCCGGCCAGCATGTGGCGAGCCTGTTCTGCCAGCAATTCGCGCCCGAATTGCCCGACGGCCGGTCGTGGGACGACGAACGCGAGAAGGCGGCCGACCTGATCATCGCCACGGTCGAGAAATGGGCCCCGGGATTCACGAAAAGCGTGATCGCCCGCCAGATCCATTCGCCGCTGGATCTCGAACGCAAGTTCGGGCTGATGGGCGGCGACATCATGCATGGGCATATGTCGCTCGATCAGCTTTGGGCCGCGCGGCCGATCCTGGGCAATGCCGCCTATCGCGGGCCGATCGGCGGGCTCTATATGTGCGGCGCGGGCACGCACCCCGGCGGCGGCGTGACCGGCGCGCCGGGGCACAATGCGGCCAAAGCGATCCTGGCGGATCGGTCCTTTTTGGGGCGCTTGTTCAAGCGGGCTTAGATCCTCCCCACTTGTGGGGAGGGGGACCATGCGCAGCATGGTGGAGGGGCATTGCCATAAGGGATTCGCCCAGCCGCAATCCCCCTCCACCATCGCTTCGCGACGGTCCCCCTCCCCGTTCCGGGGAGGATTTTTACTCCGCCGGGACGGGCTCGCGCTCCTCGGCCGCCGTCGCGGCTTCGCCGATATCCTCACCCTCGATCCAGGCGAGCAGGTCCGGATTGATGACGTCGGCATGCGTCGTGCACATGCCGTGCGGATAGCCTTCGTAGGTCTTGAGCGTGCCGTGCTTGAGCAAGGTGATGCCGATCAGCGCCGAATCGGCGATCGGCACAACCTGATCGTCGGTGCCGTGCATCAGCAGCACGGGGACATCGACCGACTTCAGATCCTCGGTGAAGTCGGTTTCGGAGAAGGCCTTCACGCATTCGGTATGCGCTTTGACGCTGCCCATCATGCCCTGGCGCCACCAATTGCGGATGATGCCATCGGACACTTTCGCGCCGGGCCGGTTGAAGCCGTAGAAGGGGCCTGACGGCACATCGAGGAAGAATTGCGCGCGGTTGAACGCGGTCTGCTCGCGGAACTGGTCGAACACCTCCAACGGCAGGCCGCCCGGATTCTTGTCCGACTTCAGCATCACCGGCGGCACCGCGCCGATCAGCACCGCCTTGGACACGCGGCCCGGCTTGGCGCGAGCGACATAATGGATCACCTCGCCGCCGCCGGTCGAATGGCCGACATGGATCGCGCCCTTGAGATCGAGATGGTCGGTCAGCGCCGCGACGTCCGCGGCATAGGTGTCCATCTCATTGCCGCCATCGGTCTGCGACGAGCGGCCGTGGCCGCGGCGGTCATGCGCGATCACGCGATAGCCATGCTCCAGGAAGAACATCAGCTGCGCGTCCCAATCGTCCGCGCTCAGCGGCCAGCCATGGTGGAACACGATCGGCGTGGCATCCTTGGGGCCCCAATCCTTGTAGAAGATCTCGGTGCCGTCTGCGGTCGTGACGTAGGGCATGGCTCTGCTCCCGAAAGGCGCTTCATTGCGCGGGCGCACCGATGCGCTTTTCGGGTGAGTCGGTTAAGTGCGCAGATGGCAACACTCCGCCGCGATCGGTGCACTTTTGCTAAGCTGGATCAGGCTCGCCCCTCGGTATGACAGGCAGGCTTATTTCTTCAGCTGATAGACCCGCACATAATCGACCAGCATCTGCTGCGGCAGCGCCGCGTCGTCCATGCCCTTAGCCGCGGCCCAATTGCCGCCCATCGCCAGGTTGAGGATCAGATAGAAGGGATGGTGGAACGGCCAGGCGCCTTCGCCGCCGGGCTGGTCGTTGCGGACCTTCATATAGGCCCGCCCGTCGACCCCGATCCGGATCGTGTCCGGGGTCCATTCGAGCTGGTAATTGTGGAAGGTGTCGCAATCGCCCGGCACCTTCAATTCCGCGCCGCGCTGCGTGCCCTTGGTGTGGACGAAGAGCGCGCTGTGGACCGTGCCGTGCACTACTTCAGGCTGAGATCCGACCTGCTCCATCACGTCGATCTCGCCGCCATCGGGCCAGCTAAAATTGCCCTCCGGCATCAGCCAGATTGCCGGCCAGGTGCCGCGCGCGCAGGGCAGCTTCGCGCGGACTTCATAATAGCCATAGGTCCAGGAGGCCTTGCTTTTGGTCCAGATCTTGCCGGACGTGTAGGACTGGCCGCCATAATCGGGGAATTGACGCGGATTGAGTTTCTCGTGGCGCGCCTCGATGATGAGCTGGCCGTTGCCGACGCGGACATTTTCCGGCCGCTGCCCATAATATTCGAGCTCGCCATTGTACCAGCCGCTCTTGTTGCGCGAATTGTCGTAACCCCATTTGCTCGCGTTGAGCGCGGTTCCGTCGAATTCGTCCGACCAGACCAGCTTCGCGTCGGCGGGCATCGGCATCGGCTCGTCGACCGTATAATTGTTCGCGGTCAGCGATTGCGCGCCGCTAGCTACCGGCAAGGCAAGAAGCGTAAGCGCGGTCAGGAGGGTGATCGGCAGACGCATCAATTTTGTCCTCTCGCTTTTCGGGGCCTCTTCGGCCCCATTGTGCCCGGGAGCTTTCAGGCGCAGTCTCGGCAATAACGGGGAGAGGCGAAGATGGATATGGCGCGGCGCCGGACGATCGGGATCGGCGTCATCGGGTTGCTCGCGGCAGGCATGCTGATCAACTATGTCGATCGCGGCAACCTCTCGACCGCGGCACCGCTGATCAAGGATCAGCTCCACCTCACCAATATGCAGGCCGGCATCCTGCTCTCTGCCTTTTTCTGGACCTATACGCCGTTCCAACCGGTGGCGGGTTGGCTGGCCGAGCGGATCAATCCCTATCGCACGCTCGGCATCGGCGTTGCGGTCTGGTCTGTCGCGACCGCCTTCATCGGGATCGCGGGCGGCTTCCTCAGCCTGTTCGTGCTGCGGTTGCTGCTCGGCATGGGCGAGAGCGCGATCTTCCCGTGCAACGCCAAGATCCTCGCACGCGATCTCGCGCCCGAACGGCTCGGCAGTGCGAACGGCCTGATCGGGGTAGGCCAGGCGCTCGGACCGGCGATCGGCACCTTCGCGGGCGGGATGCTGATGGCGACCTACGGTTGGCGGCCCGTATTCGTGCTGTTCGGCGTGATTTCGGGCGCGTGGTTATTGCCCTGGATTTTCGTCGCCCGCCGCGCCTCGGCGCGTTGGCATAACGAAGCGAGCCTGCCGCCACCCTCCTTTCTGATGATCCTGGGGAAACGCGAATGTTGGGGCGCGAGCCTGGGGCATTTCGCGCACAATTACGCGCTCTATTTCCTGATCACCTGGCTGCCGCTCTACCTCGTCAAATCGCGCGGCTTCTCGATGGGCGAGATGTCGGAGTTGGGGGCGCTTCTCTATGTCCTTTACGCGATCAGCACGCAGACGAGCGGACTGATCGCCGACCGCTGGATGGCGGCAGGCGCGAGCAGCACGCGCGTGCGCAAGACGATCATCACGATCGGCCATCTCGGCGTCGCAGGCTGCATGGCGGTATGCGCGCTCGGCGGACCGGCAGCCTCGGTGGTCGGACTGGTCGCCTCAGGTCTGTTCTTCGGCATGAACACCGCGACCATCTTCCCGATCGGCCAGATATTGGGTGGGCCGCATGCGGCAGGCAAATGGATGGGGGTGCAGAATTGCCTCGCCAACACGGCCGGGATCCTCGCCCCGATCATCACGGGCTATGTCGTGGACTGGACCGGCAAGTTCGGTCTCGCCTTCGCGCTCGCCGCCGCGATGAGCCTGATCGGCATATTCGGCTGGGCGGTGATCATCCGTCGCGTGGAGACGGTGGATTGGCTCTAGCTTTGGCGCGTCAGGTCCAGAATCCAGTCGCGCTGCGCGTCCGTATCCGGAACCTGTAGCCCTCGCGCGGTTGCGATCGCCCTCAAGGCAGTTTCCGCCGGGATTCCCGTTTCGATCAGGATCGCCGCTGCCATGAGTGACGAGCGACCAATTCCGGCGCGGCAATGGATGGCGATGGGTTTGTCGGAGCCGGCCAGTTCGCGTGCGAAGCGTAGGGCTGCCGCGCGGTCTTCCGGAAGGCCGCGATCCCGAATCGGGAAGGAGAAGAAAGCGATGCCGTTTTGTACACAAAGTTCGCGCTCATCTTCGAGCTGGAGGTCGCGCACCTCATCCTGTTCGAGCAGGCTGACGACGGTTTCGATGCCCGACCGCTGCCAATAATCGACCTCGTCTTCCAGCCAATCGCCGGCGCGAGGTCGCGCCATGATCGCCAGTCTCGGTCCGTACGGTGCGTCGATCCAGTAAATGTCAGAGGGCATGGGGCCAGCTTAATGCGCTTCGAGATGGTGAAAAGAAAAGGCCCGGCGGTTTCCCGCCGGGCCGTTCCCTTCGTCCGATCCGGAAAGGATCAGTTCGAATAATACATGTCGAACTCGACCGGGCTCGGGGTCATCTCCCAACGGGCGACTTCCGGCCACTTGAGCTCGAGATAGGCCTCGATCTGGTCTTCCGAGAAGACGCCGCCCTTGGTGAGGAAGGCGTGGTCCGCCTCGAGTGCGTTGAGCGCCTCGCGGAGCGAGCCGCACACGGTCGGGACGAGCGACAGCTCTTCCGGCGGCAGATCATAGAGGTTCTTGTCCATCGCCTCGCCGGGATGGATCTTGTTCTCGATGCCGTCGAGGCCCGCCATCAGCAAAGCCGAATAAGCGAGGTAGGGATTGGCCATCGCGTCGGGGAAGCGGAACTCGACGCGCTTCGCCTTGGCGCCCGCGCCGTACGGGATACGGCAGGAGGCCGAGCGGTTGCGCGACGAATAAGCCAGCAGCACCGGCGCTTCGTAGCCCGGTACCAGCCGCTTGTAGCTGTTGGTGGTCGGGTTGGTGAAAGCGTTCAGCGCCTTGGCATGCTTGATCACGCCGCCGATGAAATAGAGGCAGGTGTCGGAAAGGCCGGCATAGCCGTTGCCGGCGAAGAGCGGCTTGCCCTTTTCCCAGATCGACATGTGGGTGTGCATGCCCGAGCCGTTATCCTTGGCGATCGGCTTCGGCATGAAGGTCGCGGTCTTGCCGTAGGCCTGGGCGACCTGCCACACGACATATTTGTAGATCTGCATGCGGTCGGCGGTCTGGACGAGCGTGCCGAAGGTCAGGCCGAGCTCGTGCTGCGCGGCGGCGACCTCATGGTGATGCTTGTCGCAGGGCAGGCCCATTTCGAGCATGGTCGAAACCATCTCGCCACGGATGTCGACCGCGCTGTCGACCGGCGCGACCGGGAAATAGCCGCCCTTGGCGCGCGGACGGTGGGCGAGGTTGCCCGTCTCGTAATCGCGGCCGGTGTTGGTCGGCAGCTCGATATCGTCGATCCGATAATAGGATTCGTTGTAGGTGTTATCGAACGTGACGCTGTCGAACATGAAGAATTCGGCTTCCGGGCCGACATAGACCGTGTCGCCCACGCCGGTGGACTGGAGATAGGCCTCGGCGCGCTTCGCGGTCGAACGCGGGTCGCGGGCATAGAGGTCGCCGGTCGACGGCTCGACGATGTCGCAGACCAGGATCAGCATCGGGGTGGCCGAGAAAGGATCGACCCACACCGCGTCCAGATCCGGCTTCAGGATCATGTCCGATTCGTTGATCGCCTTCCAGCCTTCGATCGACGAACCGTCGAACATGAAGCCGTCGGTCAGCTCGTCCTCGCCGACGACGCCCGAGACCATCGTCAGGTGCTGCCACTTGCCCTTCGGATCGGTGAAGCGAAGATCGACCCACTCGATCTCCTTCTCCTTGATCATCTTCAGAACGTCGGACGCCTTATTCGCCATTAGAAAGCCCTTCCCCGTGAAACTGACGCGGCGCGTGGGGCGCGCCGCCCGTGAATGATGTTTGCCGAAGCGGATCAGACCGCGTCGGCGTCTCTCTCCCCGGTCCGGATACGGACCGCGGTGTCGATGGTGGTGACGAAGATTTTCCCGTCGCCGATCCGGCCCGTCTGGGCCGCATTCTGGATCGCCTCGACCACCCGCTCGGCGAGGGGGTCGTCGACGACGACCTCCAGCTTCACCTTGGGCAGGAAGTCGACGACATATTCCGCGCCGCGATACAATTCGGTGTGGCCCTTCTGGCGGCCGAAGCCGCGGGCTTCGGTGACAGTGATGCCGGACACACCCACGTCGTGCAGCGCTTCCTTCACCTCATCGAGCTTGAACGGCTTGATGATGGCCTCGATCTTCTTCACGCAACCAGCTCCCCGTTCGGTGGCTATCGCTTTCAATAAGCGTGCCATCTGATCTCACGCAAGGCGACGGGCGGATTCTTTGCTGCGGCCGCGAAACTCTGCCCGCAAATGCAGCAAATCGGCAGGCATTTGCCGCTTTTTATGGCAATTTTCTGCGCAAGATTCTTACTCGCGCGGACCAAAGGCCGGCGACTCGGGGCAGGCTTATTTCGCGGTAACGACCAGTTCGATCCGGCGGTTCCGGGCTTTGCCCGCTTCGGTCCGGTTATCGGCGATCGGATCGCCCATGCCATGGCCGATCGCGCTGATCCGGCGCGGCAATATGCCGCTATGGATCAGCAATTGCGCCATGCGATCGACCCGCGCCTGGGAAAGCTTCAGATTCTGGGCGGGCGTTCCGTCATTGTCGGTATGGCCGATCAGCTGGACCTCGCTATGCGGGTAAGCGCGCAGGATCTGCGCGACCGCATACATGGTCCGCACGGTCGCTTCGTTGGGCTTGGTCTGCCAGGGCTCGAACTCCGCGCCGGGGAAGCGGAAGGTGCGCGGCGCGGGGTCCTTGGAGACGAGGAAGGCGGCGAGCTGGTCCTCGGTCGACCCGCGTTCGACGAAGATAGCGCTATCGGGAAGCTGGATCAGGTGCGCGGTCGGCGATGGCTTGGGCAAAGGCGGCTGGCGGTGGCGGAAGTGGAAGGGATGCGCGTTCGCCTTGCCCTCCGGCGAGATCGGCTTGTCGCACGATGCCGTCAGCAAAAACGCGGCCAGTGCCGCCGTGCGCAGGAAATGCCCCGTTCCGTCCATCGCCGTCCCCGAAAACGAGCCAGACCGGCGCAGCATATGAGCAGTGGGCCACCGGGTGCAATGGGCGGTCACGATGCCGCTATGAACGACCTGTGGGCCTAGCGGCGCTTCGCGCTTTGCGCTTTACACCAGCAATACAGCCCATCAGCCTGGGCGATCCATTGAACGGGGCATATCATGACCGACCTTTCCCGCCGCGAAGCCATGATCTCGGCTGCCATGCTCGGCACGCTGACGATGGCGACCGGTGCCGCCGCGGCTGCCGACACCGCTGCCGCTGCCGCCGCCTGGGATCTCACCGATCTCTATCCGAACGATGCCGCCTGGGAAGCCGAGCGTGCCGCGGTTGCCGCGCGTTTGCCCGAGATCGCCGCGTTCAAGGGCAAGCTCGGCCAGGGCGCGGCCACGCTGCGCCAGGTATTGCAGCTTCAGTCGGACCTCGGCCTCAAGCTGGCGCGACTCTACGTCTATGCCGGCCTCAAGGGCGACGAGGATCTGCGCAACGCGCCCAATCAGGAGCGGCGCCAGAAGGCCAATGATCTCGCCACGGCTTATGGCGAGGCGGGTTCGTGGATGAATCCCGAGCTGCTCGCGCTCGGCCAGGCCAAGGTCGAATCCTATCTGGCGAGCGACCCCGGTCTCGCCAAATTCCGCTTCCAGCTGGAAGACGTGGTGCGCCAGGCGCCACACACTTTGTCGCCGGAAGGTGAGGCGATCCTCGCCGCGAGCCAGGCGCCGCTCACCGGGCCGGGCGACATCCGCGTTCAGCTGGTCTCGTCGGACATTCCGCGTCCGACCGTGACCTTGTCCGACGGGACCAAGGCGGTGCTCGACGACCAGGGCTATACGCTTCATCGTGGCGCGCCCAATCGCGCCGACCGCAAGCTCGTCTTCGACCAATTCTGGGCGAGCTACAAGGCGTTCGAGAATTCGCTCGGCACCGCGCTCGGCAGCCAGACCAAGGGCGAGATGTTCCAGGCCAAGGCGCGCAACTACAAGACTGCGCTCGAAGCCGCTCTGTCTGGCCCCAATATCCCCGAAGGCGTATATCGCTCGCTCGTCGCTGAGGCCAATAACGGCCTGCCCGTGCTGCATCGCTATTTCGAGCTCAGGCGCCGCATGCTCGGGCTCGACCAGGTCGCATATTACGACATCTATCCGCCGCTGGTGAAGCTCGACCGCACCTTCTCCCTGGACGAGATGCGCACGCTCACCATCGCCGCGATCAAGCCGCTCGGCCCCGATTATCAGAAGCAATTCGCCGATGTGAGCGCGCGCAAATGGATGGATCCGCGTCCGCGTCCGGGCAAGCAGTCGGGCGCCTATATGAACGGCTCGGCCTATGACGTGCATCCGTTCCTGTTGCTCAACCTCAGCGATAAATATGACGGGCTGACCACCTACGCGCACGAATGGGGTCATGCGATGCACACGCTGACCGCGAACAAGGCGCAGCCGTTCGAGACGGCGGCCTACCCGACCTTCACCGCGGAAATCGCCTCGACCTGCCACGAAATCCTGCTAGCCAACTACATGATCGGCCAGGCCAAGACCAAGGACGAGAAGCTCTTCTACCTCGGCCAGCTGATGGAGAATTATCGCGGCACCTTCTATCGCCAGGCGATGTTCGCCGAGTTCCAGCTCGCGATCCACGATCTGGCCGAGAAGGGCGACGGGCTGTCAGGGCAGAAGATGACCGAGGTCAATCTCGACCTACTCAAGCGCTATCACGGGCCCAAGGTCGCGATGGACCCCGCTTACGCGATTGAATGGGCCTATATTCAGCATTATTTCTACGGCTTCTACGTGTTCCAATACGCCACCTCGATCACGGCGGCGAACTTCTTTGCCGACAAATTGCTGCACGGCACGCCCAAGGATCGCGAAAACTATCTGTCGGTGCTGCGCGCGGGCGGATCGGATTATGGCTACAACATCCTCAAGAAAGCCGGGCTCGATATGGCGACCGCGACGCCGTACCAGACGATCGTGCGCAGCTTCTCGAACGTGCTCGATCAGGCCGAGAAACTGCTCGCCTGACCTGAACCGGGCGGAACGGGCCGCGCTCCTCCCGGGTTGAATCGCCAAGATTCCAGCCCGGGAGTATGATCATGCCCAAGGCCCTCATCATCGCCACGAACGGTTTCGAACAGGACGAGCTTTTCAAGCCGCGCCAGGCGCTGCTGGACGCGGGCGTCGAGGTCACTTTGGCGTCGCTCTCGCGCGATCCGATCTAGGGCGAGAAACATGGCGAGAAAGGCGAAAGCATCACGCCCGACGCTTTGGTGAGCGAGGTCCGGGCGGACGATTACGACACGCTGGTCATCCCCGGGGGCGTCGCCAATCCCGACAAGCTGCGGACCGATCCCAATGCGGTGAGGCTGGTGCGCGACTTCCTGTTCGCGAAGAAGCCGGTCGCGGCGATCTGCCACGGCCCGTGGCTGCTCGCCGAGGCCGAGGCGCTCGATGGGCGCACCGTCACGTCCTGGCCGTCGATCCGCACCGACCTCAAGCATGCCGGCGCGACCGTGGTCGACAAGGAGGTGGTGGTGGACGACAACCTCATCACCAGCCGCAAGCCGGACGATATCCCGGCGTTCAATCGGGAATTGCTGGCGAAGCTCGGCGTCGCGGTCGCCGCTTAAGCTCCTCCCCGAAACGGGGAGGAGACCGCGACGCGAAGCGGCGTGGTGGAGGGGGATAGAGGCTGGGTGAATCGCGTGTGGCGATCCCCCTCCCCGTCCCGGGGAGGATCTCAGATCACCCCGTTCGCCTTGAAGTGCGCGAGCATCCGCGCCCATCCGTCCTTGGCATCGGCTTCGTTGTAGGAAGACCGATAGTCCGCATGAAAGCCATGGCCCGCGTCGGGATAGACGTGGATCGACGAGCCTTTCTTGCCCGCTTTCTCCAGCGCGGCGGCCATCGCGTCGCGTTGGTCCGCGCCGATGCCCTGGTCCTGTCCGCCATAGAGGCCGAGCACGGGCGCACGCAGCTCGCCTGCACGCGCCGCCAGTTTCTCGACATGGCCGTACCAGGCGACGCCGGCGCGGATGTCGGGATCGACCATCGCCGCGCGCCACACGACCGCGCCGCCCCAGCAGAAGCCGGTGATGCCGATCCGGTCGGGCTTGGCGAAAGCCTGCTTCTTGATCCAGGCCGAGGTCGCCTTGACGTCGCCATCGACCTGCTCGTCGCCGGCTTGCTGCACGATCGGCATGATCTGCTTGAAGTCGCTGAGCGCGGGCAGGTTGACGCCGGACCGGTAGAAGAAATCGGGCGCGACCGCGACATAGCCGAGCTTGGCCAGCCGGCGGCAGATATCCTTGATATAATCGTGGATGCCGAAAATCTCGTTGACGACGATGATCGCGGCATGGCGGCCCGGCCCCTTCGGACGCGCGACATAAGCGGGCAGCGGCTTGGGCGCGCCATTGGGGATGAGGGCAGCCTCGACGATCAGCCCGTCTTCCGGCGTATGGATCGGTTTGGCGTCGGCGGCGAGCGCCGCGACCGCATAGCCTGCGAAGAACATCGTCACGGCGGCGCGGCGGCCGATATGCAGGTCTTCGGGTAGGGTGCCATCTGGGCGGGTGAGGGTTGCCATCGTGCGTCCTCCGGGGTGGGGACGCCTGCCTACGCCTCCCGACCCGCCTCAGGCAATCGCCCTATCCGTTGGCCCCGTCATTGTCGGCGCGGGTGGCGATGAAGGGCTGTACCTTGTCGCTCTTGTGGACGTTGGTGGCACCGCCATCGCCGCCGGTGGCGGTCTTCTCCTCATCGCGCGTGCCGACGTCGGTGGCGATAGCGCCGCCGCTGCTGCCCTGTTGCGAAGGCGCGCGTTCCGCGCTGTCGATCAGCTCGTGATCGCCGTGGGCCCGCGCGTCGGCGGTACGGTCATTGTCGTTGGCCATGGTCTTTCTCCTGGATGGAGAAAGCGGCCGGGCGGGCGCCCAGGTTCCGCCCGATGCGTCAGGCCGGCCTGTGCGGCAGGTCGAGCCCCTTCAGGCTCTTGGTGAAAATCTCCGCGCCGGTCTCGGTGATGCCGATCGAATGCTCGAACTGGGCAGAGAGCGAGCGGTCGCGCGTGACCGCGGTCCAGCCGTCGTCGAGCACCTTCACGTCGGGGCGGCCGATATTGATCATCGGCTCGATCGTGAAGAACATGCCCGGCCTCAATTCAGGGCCGGTGCCGGGGCGGCCGAGATGAACCACCTCGGGCGCGTCGTGGAACAGGCGGCCCACGCCATGGCCGCAGAAATCGCGGACCACGCCATAGCGATATTTCTCGGCATGGCTTTGGATCGCATGGCCGACATCGCCGAGATGCGCGCCGGGCTTCGCAGCCTCGATCCCCAGCATCAGGCATTCGTAGGTCACCTCGACCAGCTTGCGCGCCTTCAGCGGCACGTCGCCCGCCAGATAGGTGCGGTTGCTGTCGCCGTGCCAGCCGTCGAGCAAAGGCGTCACATCGACATTGACGATGTCGCCGTCCTTGATAACCTTCGGCCCCGGGATACCGTGGCACACGACATGGTTGAGGCTGATGCAGCAGCTATGCGTATAGCCGCGATAATTGAGCGTGGCGGGGATCGCGCCGTCCGCGATCGTCATGTCATAGACGATGCGGTCGATCTCTTCGGTGGTCACGCCGGGGCGGATATGCGCGGCGAGCTCGTCGAGGATCTCGGCGGCAAGCCGTCCTGCGCGCCGCATGCCTTCGAACCCGTCCGGACCATAGAGCTTGATCGCTCCCGTACGCGTGACGGCTTCGCCCACGCCGACTGTCTGATACTGTGTCATGAAGCGATCCTATAGGCTTTCGGGGCGGGCTTTGCGAGCGTGGCGGCAGGGGCTATTGCTCGGCGATGGCCGAACGCATCTGGACTGCTGCGCTGTGCGTGATCGGCGATGAGATATTGTCCGGCCGCACGCAGGACAAGAATATCGCTTACCTCGCCACCTGGCTGAACCTGCAGGGCATCCGTCTGGTAGAAGTGCGCGTGGTGGCGGACGATATGGATGCGATCGGCGCGGCGGTGAACGCGCTGGCGCCGGCGCACGATTATCTCTTCACCACCGGCGGCATTGGCCCGACGCACGACGACATCACAGTCGAGGCGATCGCCGCTGCGCTGGGGCTCGGCGTGAGCGTGCATCCGCAGGCGCATGCGATCCTGGAGGCTTATTATGCCGACAAGGGCGGGGTGACCGAGGCGCGATTGCGCATGGCACGCACGCCCGACGGCGCGAGCCTGATCGTCAACGAACGCTCGGGCGCGCCGGGCTTCCGGATCGGCAATATCTTCATTCTGGCAGGCGTGCCGCATATCGCCGCGGCGATGCTCGATAGCCTCACCGGCAAGCTCGAGGGCGGCCGGCCGCTGGCTTCGGCGACGATCGGCGGCTGGATCCAGGAAAGCGAGGTTGCGGGCCTGCTGCTCGAAACCGAACGCGCGCATCCTGGTAGCCAGATCGGCTCCTATCCTTTTTTCCGCGACGGGCGGACAGGCGCCAATTTCGTGATCCGGTCGGTCGATCCGAATGTGCTTGCCGCGTGCGAAAGCGCGCTGATGGCGGCCTTGCTGGCGCGCGGTTATGAGGCGGTCGCGGGCGGCATCTGAGCCGGGGCTTTGCGCAGCACGAACAAGGTGCAAAGCGCGATTGCCGCGGCGACGGTGGCCATCGCGAAGGCGATACCCGGAAAGCGGAACGGCGCCGTCGCCCCCGTGAACCAGGCCAAAGCCGGATTATAGATTGCGGGCGCGATGATCGCGGCCAGCGCCGCGATGCTGCCGTTGAAGCCCTGCAGCTCGCCTTGCGCGTCCGCGGGCACGCGGCGTGACATCATTCCGCTCATCGACGGCATCACCAGGCTCTGCATCGCGGTCAGTGCCAGCACTGGGAAGACGAGCCAGCCGTTGCGCAGCAAAGCATAAGCGATGAAGCCGCACATGGCGAAACCGATGCCGATCTCGGCCGAATGGCGCTCGCCGAAACGCTTGACCAGCCGGCCGACCAGAAAGATCTGCGACAAGGCCATCAGCAATCCGACCAGCGCAAGCGAGGCGCCGATCAGGCCGGGCGTCCAGCCGAAGGCGGCGATCGCGAAATAGGCCCAGGTGGTGGGATAGATCATGCTCGCCAATGCCCACCAGAAGCTGGCGAAGGCGACGGGCAGAACGCCGGTGTGGCGCCGCAATGCGAGGATCGCGCCAAGCGGATTGGCGCGCTTCCACTGGAAGGCGCGGCGGTTTTCCGCCTTGTGCGTCTCGGGAAAGACGAACAGCCCGAACAGGAAATTGAGCAAGGCCAGCGTAGCCGCGGCCTGGAAGGGCGCGCGCGGGCCGAGTTCGCCGAGCAGCCCACCGATCGCGGGGCCGACCACGAAGCCGACACCGAATGCGCCGCCGATCATGCCGAAATGCTTGGCGCGTTCCTCGGGCGCGCTCAGGTCGGCCATCGCCGCGCCCGCCGGACCGAAGGAGGCTCCGAACAGGCCTGCCAGCGCACGGCCGACGAACAGCCAGCCGAGCGTGGGCGCGAAACCCATCAGCGCATAGTCCGCGGCGAAGCCCGCGAGACTGCCGAGAATGATGGGCCGCCGTCCAAAACGGTCGCCGAGATTGCCCATGGTCGGCCCGGTCAGGAACTGGACCGCGGCATAGACCACGCCGAGCCAACCGCCGATCCGGGTCGCGTCCGCCAGCCCGACATGGCCGAGCTTCATCACGATGCCCGGCAACACCGGCATGACGATGCCGAAGCCGATCGCATCGACCAGGACGGTCAGGACGACGAAGCGCACCGCGCTCCGGTTCGAGGCGCTCATGGGATCCTCTCGGAATTTTTATAGTGCCGGGGCCTTAGCCCATCGCGTCATGCCAGAGAAAGCCGGCATCCAGCTTCCGCCGTTGCGTCCTATGCTCCAGGCAAGAGACGGCCCCCGGCTTTCGCCGGGGTGACGATCTTCGGCTTTCGCGGGTCGCTTACTTCTTGCCGCGGCCGCGCTTTGAGGCCGGCGCCGCCGCGCCGCTCTTGCGGCCGAGGCCGATCGCCTTGGCGAGCGTGCGGCGCTTTTCCGCATAATTGGGCGCGACCATCGGGTAATCCGCGGGCAGCTTCCACTTGGCGCGATATTGTTGCGGGGTCATGCCGTAATTGGTCTGCAGATAACGCTTCAGCATCGTCAGCTTCTTGCCGTCCTCGAGACAGACGATGTGATCCGGCTTGACCGAAGAACGGATTGATACTGCAGGCTTTTGCTCGGTCGTGGCGAGCGAGGTCACTTCCTGCCCAAGACCGGACAGCGCGCCATGCACCTTCGCGATCAATTCCGGCAGTTCGGAGACAGTCACGCGGTTATGTCCGACGTGTGCGGCAACAATGTCCGCGGTCAGTGACAGAAGTTCGTTTGTGGCTTCTTCGCTCATGGTGGCGCAACCCTGTTCTAGATCCAGGGTAAACTAACAGATCGTTTCGGGGTGCGCGAGCAATTTCGCGAGTAACAAGCGAATATTTCGACGGTGCTTGCTTCAGATTAGGACGGCGTCGTCGCCGGCAGATGGTGAAAGGGCCGGCGTTGCCGCCGGCCCTTTGAATTTCGCTTACTTGACGTGAGCGGAGACGTGCTTGTTCATCTCGAACATGCTGACGCTCTTCTTGCCGAAGACCTTCTCCAGCTTGGCATCGGCGTTGATCTGCCGCTTGTCCTTGCTGTCCTGGAGACCGTTCTTCTTGATATAATCCCACAGCTTCGAAACGATCTCGCTGCGCGGCATCGCGCCCGAGCCGACGACTGCGGCCAGATCGGCCGACGGGGTGACGGGCTTGTGGATGCCACCGGTCTTGGTTGCCATAATATCAGTCCTCCTTTTGCGGCCCCTCTCTAAAGGCTGGCCTATGCTATCCCGAAGGGCAAGCCCTTTGGCAAGCCTCTGTTATACCGTTACTCACAGCTTCTTGAGGGGCGCCGCGTTGCGGGCGGCGGGTTTCGCCTCGCCTGCCTCGACCCGAAATTCAGGATTTTCCTGTATTTCCAAGGAGCTATGGCTTTTGGTCCAGGGTGGATGCGTCCGGTTACGCACGGCTTCTCATTCTGCGGTGTCTCCGTGCGATTTCCGCCTTGCAGGGCGTGCCCTTGCGCGATTTCGCCCTCTCCGGCGCCTTCGACGCGGGTTGAGGGAGCCAATTCGCGCCTGCATGCATTAGGGGCGCTGGTGCTTCGGACGGGGCGATTATGAGCTGGACAGACGATTATCTGATCTTCACCCCAGGCGATGTCGATCTGGCGCGCTCGCCGTTACGGCGTTCGTTGGATGCCGAAACTTATGCGCTGGGCGCGTTCAATCCGGGCTTCACGCGGCTCGCCAACGGCAATCTGCTGATGATGGTGCGCGTCGCCGAGGCGCTCAAGGAACCCGTGGTCGGCGACCATGTGCGCGCGATCCGGTGGAGCGCGGGACGTTATCTGCTCGATGCGCATCCCCTGACCGCGGTGGCGATGACCGATCCGCGCCAGTTCGACGTACCCGGGAGTGCCTATCGCCAGCTCGCCTTGACCTCGCTCTCCTGGCTGTTGCCGGTCGAGCTCGACGCTGCGGGGCGTGAGATCGTCGCGGTTCATTATGACAAGGCGATCGAGCCGGTTGCCGATTTCCAGCAATATGGCGTCGAGGACGCGCGCATCACCAGGATCGGCGATATCTGGTATATGACGACCTGTTCGGTCTCCGCCGAGCGCCATTCGACCACTTTGCACACATCCACCAACGGCCTCGATTATGAGCTCGCGGGCATGGTGCTCGATCATCAGAACAAGGACATGATCCTGTTCGAAGGCCTGGTCGGCGGCAGGTTCATGGCGCTCACCCGGCCGCTGGGCGAGGTGTATTTCGCTTATCCGGCCGACAGTCCCTTCATCGGCGGGCCGGCGATCAACATGGCGCAATCCCCCGACGCCCTGCACTGGAAACCGATCGAATATCCGTTCCTGCGCGCCCGCAAGGGGTCCAAAATCTCGATGAAGCTGGGCGGGGGCACGCAGCCGATCCTGACCGAGCAAGGCTGGCTGATGATCTATCATGGCGTCGAGACGCGGCAGAATGTCGGCATCTATCGCAGCTTCTGGGCCTTGCTCGACCGGCACGAGCCATGGAAATTGCTGCGGGTCGAGGACGAGGAGCCTTTGCTCGAAGCCAATCCCGCGCTGACCGCGCCGATCGCGCAGCAGCTCTATCTGCCGACCGAAGTCGTCTTCACCACCGGCATCGCCGAGCATGGCGACGATTATATCCTCGCCAGCGGCGAGGCCGATCTCGCCTGCCGCATCACGCATATCCCCAAAACGCGCTTCGCATGAGCGACACCGGATGGTGGCAGAGCGGGGTGATCTATCAGGTCTATCCGCGCTCCTTCCAGGACACGAATGGCGACGGCGTGGGCGATCTCGCCGGGATCGAGCAGCGGCTCGATTATCTGGCTGACCTGGGGATCGATGCGCTCTGGATCTCGCCCATCTTCCCCTCGCCGATGGTCGATTTCGGCTATGACGTGGCGGACTATATCGGCGTGCATCCGATGTTCGGCACGCTTGCCGATTTCGACCGGCTGCTCGCGGCGGCGCATGCGCGGGGCTTAAGGATCCTGCTCGATTTCGTGCCCAACCATAGCTCGGACCAGCACCCCTGGTTCCTCGAAAGCCGGTCCTCGCGCACCAATCCCAAGCGCGACTGGTATATCTGGCGCGATCCGGCCCCCGGCGGCGGCCCGCCCAATAACTGGATCAGCGATTTCGGCGGCTCGGCCTGGGAATGGGACGCGGCGACCGGCCAATATTATTATCACGCGATGCTGCGCGAGCAGCCCGATCTCAACTGGCGGAATCCCGACCTCAAGTGCGCCATGCTCGACGCGATGCGCTTCTGGTTCGATCGCGGGGTCGATGGCTTCCGCGTCGATATTTTGTGGCACATGATCAAGGCGGCCGACTTCCGCGACAATCCGCCCAATCCGGACTGGAAGCCGGGCATGGCGGACATGCACAAGGTGCTGCAGCTCAACTCGACCGACCAGCCCGAAGTGTTCGAGATCGCCGCCGAGATGCGCGCGCTGGCGGACAGCTATGGCGACAAGCTGCTGGTCGGCGAAATCTATCTGCCGATCGAACGGCTGATGGCTTATTATGGCAAGCAAGGCGAAGGCGTACACCTGCCTTTCAATTTCCAATTGATCGACGCGCCGTGGGACGCGGGCGCGTTGCACCGGATGGTTACGGACTATGAAGCGGCGCTGCCGCCATGCGGCTGGCCCAATTGGGTGCTGGGCAATCACGATCGCCCGCGCATCGCCAGCCGGGTCGGCCACGAACAGGCGCGGATCGCGGCGATGCTGCTGCTCACGATGCGCGGCACGCCGACCATCTATTATGGCGACGAGCTCGGCCTCGCCGACGTGACGATCCCCCCCGGCAAGGTGCAGGATCCGCGCGAATTGCGCGAGCCCGGCCTGGGTTTCGGCCGCGATCCGGTGCGCACGCCGATGCCGTGGGACACGTCGCCCAATGCCGGTTTCACCACCGGCGAGCCCTGGCTGCCGCTCAACCCCGATTGGCGCACGCGCAACGTCGCGTCCGCGCGGGAAGAGCCAGGGTCGATCCTGTCGCTGCATCGCGATTTGCTGAGGCTGCGGCGCGCGCATCCCGCGCTTGGCCTTGGCGACGTGCGGCTGCTCGCGGCGGATCACGATGTGCTGGCGTACGAGCGCGCCTACGGGAACGACCGGATCGCGATCGCGCTCAATCTCAGCAACCGGCCACAACATTGCGATCTGCCCGCGGGGCGCGTGCTGCTGACCAGCGGGGGGGATTATGTGCCGTTCGAACTCGCGCCCGATCAGGGCGTGATCCTGGAGGTTGCCGGCTGATGCGCGTTGCGATGCTCGCGCCGATCTCGTGGCGCACCCCGCCGCGTCATTACGGCCCGTGGGAATTGGTCACCAGCCTGCTGACCGAGGCCCTGGTCGCCAAGGGCGTCGACTTTACCGTGTTCGCGACCGCCGACAGCCTGACCGCGGGCAAATTGGAGGCGGCGGTCCCCACCGGCTATTCGGAAGATCCCGGTCTCGACGCCAAGGTGATGGAGATGCTGCACGTCTCCCACGTCTTCGAGCAGGCGCGCCATTTCGACCTGATCCATAATCAGGCGGATTTCGTACCTTTGGCCTTCTCGCGATTGGTGGAGACGCCGATCGTGACCACGATCCACGGTTTTTCCTCGCCCCGGATCGTTCCCGTTTTCAAGCGTTACGAGGATCGGGTCGATTATGTCGCGATTTCCGACGCCGACCGCAATCCCGATCTGCGCTATGCGGCGACGATCCACCACGGCATTCCGATCGAGGAATTCCCGTTCGACGCGCAAGGCAGCGACGATTTGCTCTTCTTTGGCCGTATGCACCCCGACAAGGGCGCGGGCGAAGCCATCCGTGCCGCGATCGCGACCGATCACCGGCTGCTGATGGCGGGCATCATCCAGGACGAGGGCTATTACAATCGGGAGGTCGCACCCTTCGTCGACGGCGAACGGATCGTCTTCAACGGGCCCGTTGGCGGCACCGCGCGCACGCGTGCGTTGGGACAAGCCAAGGCGTTGCTCCATCTGATCGGCTTCGCCGAACCGTTCGGCCTGTCGGTGATCGAGGCGATGGCCTGCGGCACGCCCGTGATCGCCTATAATAAGGGATCGATGCCCGAACTGATCGAGCACGGCGTAACCGGCTTCCTGGTCGACACGTTCGACGAGGCGGTGGAGGCGATAGGCCGGATCGGCGAGATCGACCGCGCCGCGTGCCGCCGCGCGGTCGAAGAACGCTTCACGGTCGAGCGGATGGCGGAAAAATATCTGGCGCTCTATCGGCGTCTGCTCGGAACCGCGCGCGGCTGAAGCGCGCTATGCCGCGCATGACGCGGCTGTTCCACGTCTCCGACCTCCATTTCGGGCGGGAGGACCGGGCGGCGATGCGCTGGTTCGCCGGCCTGGTCCATGCTGAGAAGCCCGATGCGGTCGTGTGCACAGGCGACCTCACGATGCGTGCGCGCAAAGCCCAGTTTGCAGCCGCGGCCGAATGGCTCGGCGCGCTCGGCGTGCCCGTCACGATCGAGCCGGGCAATCACGATCTGCCTTATTTCAACCCGCTCGCGCGGTTGCTGAACCCCTATCGGCGCTACCGGGCGGTCCAGGCCCTGATGGATCAACCGATCGATCTGCCCGGCGTGATGATCGTTCCGCTCAAGACCACCGCGCGGCTGCAGTTTCGCAATCTCTCCTGGGGACGCGTGTCGCGGTCGGGGCTGAAGGCGGCGCTCGAACGGCTGGCCCGGAAGCCTCCCGCGACGGTCGCGATCATCGCCTGCCATCATCCGCTCGTCGGCACGGGCTTTTCAGGCCATGGCGAGACGCGCCACGGCGCGAATGCGCTCGCCCTGCTGGCCGAGGCCGGGGCGGATGCGGTGCTCAGCGGCCATGTCCATGACGCGTTCGACATAGCCCATCACGAGGCAGGCCGGGTGGTGCGGCTGATCGGGGCGGGGACCTTGTCCGAACGCGTGCGGACGACGCCGCCCTCGTTCAATGAATTGCGGGTCGAACAAGGCGTGCTGGAGGTTGTGGCGCGGACGATGGCTTGAGGCGCGGCGCGATCCGCGCCATCGTCGCGCGATGCGCACATTGATCCTTGGCCTCGCTTTGCTCGCCACTCCCGCTTTGGCGGCTACCCCCGACCCTTATGCCGTGCGCGTCGCGCGCATCCTCAAGGATACGCCGTTGATCGACGGGCATAATGACTGGGCGGAAAGCTTGCGCGAGCGGGAGGGCGAAGCGCGCTGGACGATCGACCTGACCCAGGGGCTCGCCGACAAGCCGGTGCCCTACAATACCGACGTTGCCCGGCTGCGTCAGGGGATGGTCGGCGGCCAATTCTGGTCGGCCTGGGTTTCGTCGGGGCTCGAACCGCTCGAGCAGGTCAAGGAGACGCTGGAAGAGATCGACCTGATCCGCGACATCGTCGCGCGCTATCCGCAGACGTTCGAGCTTGCCGTCACCGCCGCCGATGTGCGCCGTATCCACAAGGCCGGGCGCATCGCCAGCATGATCGGGGTCGAGGGCGGCAATCAGATCGACAACAGCTTTTCGGTGCTGCGCGCCTATCGCGCGCTCGGCGCGGGCTATCTTACGCTCACCCACAGCCGGACGATCGAATGGGCGGATTCGGCCACCGACAATCCCAAACATGGCGGGCTGACGCCGTTCGGCGTGGCGGTGGTGCACGAGCTCAACCGCCTCGGCATGCTGGTCGATCTCAGCCATGTGAACGAGGATACGATGAAGGCCGCCTTGCGGGCGTCCAAAGCGCCGGTGATCTTCTCGCATTCGGGCGCGCGCGGAGTCGACGATCATCCGCGCAACGTGTCGGACGACGTGCTTAAGCTGGTCGCGGCAAACGGCGGCGTGGTGATGGTCAATTTCTCGCGCGGCTATGTCTCGGAAGCCTATCGCCATTGGGAGGCGGAGGAAGCGGCGGAGAAAGCGCGGCTCAATACCCCGCCTTTCGGCGGCCTCTATATCGGCCAGCCCGACAAGGCCGCGGCGGCGATGGCGGAATGGAAACGGACGCATCCCGCGCCCAAAGTGACTTTATCGGAGGTCGCCGACCATATCGATCATATCGCCAAGGTGGCAGGCGTCGACCATGTCGGGATCGGGTCGGACTATGACGGGGTCGACAACAGTCTGCCCGAAGGCCTCGAAAGCGTGGCTGACTATCCAGCCTTGCTGGCGGAGATGTTGCGGCGCGGCTGGTCGGATGCCGACGTGGCCAAGCTTGCCGGCGGCAACGTGCTGCGTGTGATGGAGCAGGCCGAAAAAGTCGCGGCCTCGATGAAAAACGAACTGCCGGCGACGGCTACCGAACCGGCGCTCGACGGCGGCAAATGATCTGTTCGTCCTGAGCTTGTCGAAGCGTCGTCTTGCCTTCCCCTGAAGGACGGCGCTTCGACAAGCTCAGCGCGAACGGATGTGGTGGGCTTCCGGCACCGAAGCTCAGCGCCGGAAGCGGTAGTAGAGCGCACCCACGCAATAAGCGAGGATCGTCAGCTTGAACCACAGGCAGGCCGCGACGATCATCGCGATGCGGAAGGCCGGGGCCGGCATGCCGCTGCTTTGAGCGAGGCCCGCGCAGGTGCCGAGCAGCATCGAGCGGCTCGACACCTGGTTGGCGTTGTAATCCCGGATCATGTCCCTCTCCTTATCCAGGTAGCGCATGGGATCAGCCCGCAATGTGGCTGGGGCCGACGGCGGCGAGGATGCAGGTCGCGCTGACCAGGAACGACATGAAGCCGACGCCGAGCTGCGAGACGAACGAAGAAGCATAATTGGACATTTCAAAACTCCCCGATGGTATTGCCCGCCGGACCATTCCGGCGATGCCAACTACTTTGCACGGGGCGTGCCAAATGCCCTTCAGAGAGGAAAATCGGGCGATTTTGGAAAATCCGCCGCAAGGATCGCCAAGGGCTGGCGGATTTTACGATACGTTGGCGAAATTATATCGGCTGTTTGATAAACGCGGATTCGGCTTCCGAATGTGTCCGCAAAACTGACCGATTCCGGACAGTCGCGCGTCGCCTCAATCGTAGCGATAGGGATTGCGATCGATCGTCGTCGTTCCCCGGGTCTGATTGCAGAGGAACACCTTGCCGGTGAAGTAGATGCCCGGTTCCTTGATCGTCTTTGCGATCTCGAAGGCGTGGCGGAGGTCTTCGACCGTCATGTGGACGGGGGCCTCGTCGGGCTGCCAGGTGGTGCCGTAGGGATAGTCTTCGCCCTTGCTGCTGATCTCGACATGGCAGCCCATGACGTGGCTGACCGGATGCGTATCGACGAAGTCGATCAGGCGCCGCATGCTGTCGAACCAGGGTTGCCAGAAGCTGATATAGCAGCGCCCCCGGTAGAACATGTCTCCCGTGAACAGGATGCGCGTGTAGCTGTCGTAGAAGGCGCATTCTGAAATGACATGGCCCGGGGAGCCCCAGATCAGGATCTCGCGACCACCCAGATCCAGCGACACCCGCTGCTCCGGGAAATCGGTCATGCCCCAGAAGCCGAGCATCTCTTCGTGGGTGAGCCCCATGTAGCGCGTGTTGGGGCGATCGGCGAACTGGTTGGTACCGGCATAATGATCGGCATGCAGGTGCGAGAAGGCGACCAGCAGTTCCATATCCGCCGGATTGCGGCGGTTCCGGCGGCACCAGCCTTCGATGCATGCATCGACGGTGCCGCGCAGGTCCCAATCGGTGCGCAATTGGGTGAAGCCTTCGTCGAGCAGCAGCACGCGATCATTGCCGAAATAGAGCGGCGCGAACGGCGCTTCGTAGCTGTACGCCTTGTTCTGGCGCAGGATCGCGGTGTGGGCGTTGTACCAATGGACCTGCAGGGGCGGGTCGGTGTTGTCCATCAACGAAGGCGAGCCGCAGATCCATTTTGCGGGAAAGGCGCCGGGCGCGGCATCCGGACGCCCGAAGTCGATGCGCGGGCCCGGCGCTCGGACGGTGGCCGCCAGCGCGGATCGAGCCGGAAGAGCCGCCGCTGCGGCCGCGAAGGAGAGGAAGCTTCTACGCCGCATTTCGGGCTGCATCGGGATTCTCGCGGTTCGAGTGCGGGAGAGCGTCAGAAAGGGCGCGGCGGATCGATATTAGGCACGCCGTCGGGCCAGACGGTGGTGCGCTGATCCGGGCTGACGTCGTTCAGCAGGATGAAATTAGGCCGGATCAGCATCAGCGACTTGCCCGCAACCTCACGGGCGTAGGCGAGCCCTTCGTCGAGCAACGCAGGATCCATCTGCAGAACGCGCTCATAGGGCTTGTAGGTCGCGAAGCGGGGATAGGCTTTGCCGGGCACGAACATCATTTCGATATGCCCGCCCATCACCCATTTGACCGCGTGCCTGTCGCGGAACCGGATCAGGCGTTCGAGCGAGCCGATATAGTCCCGGTCGTTGCCGATCTGGATCTTGCCCGGATAGAAGAAGTCTCCGGTAAGCAGGAATCCGGTATAGGCATCGAACAGGCTGATCCCATCCTTGTGCGTGCCGGGGGTTGGAATCACTTCGATGACGCGGCCGCCGAGATCGATCCTGCCCGTGCCCTCGGGCCATGCGGACAGGCCGTGGAAGCGCTTCATCAGCGCGATCGGCTTCGGCTGGAGCGTCGTGCCTGGCCGGCCGGCGAACTGCGCCAGCCCCTGGTTTTGGGCGAGGTCTTCGCCCGATGTCAGCACCACCGTCAACGGCAGGTTGGGGCGGCGCCGGGCCTGGCTCCAGCGCGCCATGATCGCATCCACGGTCTCGCGCAGCGGATAGTGACGGGAACTGGCGTGGGCGCCGGTGTCGATCAGCAGCGCCCGATCATTGCCGAACATCAGATAGGTAAAGGGTGCCTCCCAATGGGAGCAGACGTTCTGGCGGAGGATGAAGCTGTCTTCGTTATACTGCATCACCTGGATGCGCGGATCGCGGTTCTTCGCCGCGACATTGGATCCATAGATCCAGCGCATCGCAAGGTTGCCGGGCGCGGGGCCGTCGCTTGCATAAACGTGCTCGACCGGCCCCCGCGCATGGAGCGGAACCGCGCTGTCCGTATTCCGCACGCCGGGCCGGTTATAGCCGAGCGCGGGATTACCATTGGGATAGGCCGAGCCGGTCGCCGAGGCCGGATTGCCGTTCAGGTTCGGATTATAGGATATCAGGCTGGGAGCGTTGGGTGGCGGCATGGGCGTCCTCAGCAAAAGGGAGGGGCGCCAGCCGGCGGTCACCGCACGCGATGGGTCGGATGGCGAAGCTGCATTCTCCGCCCATGAAATCCGACGCTTGGACCCTGCGCATTAAGTCAAATGACGTAAGCCGCACACGGATCGCGTCGTCCCGTCAAAGCCGGGACGGTCGTCGGGAAAGGGTGCCCGCGACTGATCGTCGCGTTCGCCCAGATAATGAATGCCGGCGATCAGCCGATCTTGCCGCGGCGATGCTCGCCCTTGACCCAGCGCACCGTGCCCGAGCTGGCACGCATCACCACGCTGTCGGTGGTCATCATGCCCGCGCGGCGCTTGACGCCTTCGAGCAAAGATCCGTCGGTGACGCCGGTGGCGGCGAAGATCGCATCGCCCTTTACCAGATCGTCGAGCCGATAGATGCGGTCGAGATCGGTCACTCCCCATTTGCGGGCGCGCGCGCGTTCGTCATCGTTGCGGAACAGCAACCGGCCTTCGAACTGGCCGCCGACGCAGGTGAGCGCGGCCGCCGCCAGCACGCCCTCGGGCGCACCGCCTGAGCCCATATAGATATCGATCGTGGTGTCGGGATCGCTCACCGCGATCACGCCCGCGACGTCGCCGTCGGGAATCAGCATCACGCCGCAGCCGATGCCGCGCAGCTCGGCGATCAATTTGTCGTGGCGCGGGCGGTCGAGCACGCAGGCGATGATCTCGTGCGGGTCGACGCCCTTGGCCTTGGCGAGCGCGCGGACATTCTCGGTCGGCGTCTGCTTGAGGCTGACCAGCCCGTCGGCAAAACCAGGGCCGATCGCGATCTTCTCCATATAGACGTCGGGCGCGTTGAGCAGGCAGCCTTCCTCGGCGATGGCGAGCACCGCGAGCGCGTTGGGACCGGCCTTGGCGACGATCGACGTGCCTTCGAGCGGATCGAGCGCGATGTCGATCCGGGGGCCGGAGCCCTTGCCGACCTTCTCGCCGATATAGAGCATCGGCGCCTCGTCACGCTCGCCCTCGCCGATCACGACCGTGCCGTCGAACTCCAGCTCGTTGAAGGCATGGCGCATCGCCTCGACCGCGGCGGCGTCGGCGGCCTTCTCGTCTCCGCGACCGACCATGCCGGACGCGGCGATCGCCGCCGCCTCGGTCACCCGCACCATTTCCAGCACCAGCACGCGATCGAGCGTCTTCGAAGCCTTCACCGCCATCGCGCGCCTGTCTCCTGTCCGAATGGTTTGGGGCGCGATAGGCGCGGCATGTGACCTTGTCGAGAAACGGGCTGGTAGCGCTTCGCATTTTTGCGTCCACGCCGGACGATATGTCCGATCCGATCGACAAAGCTGGCCAAGAAGCGGGCCCGGGCGCATGAACCGATTCGCAGACGGGAGACGCCGATGCGCCTGATCCTTGCCGCAATCCTGCTGGGGGCGATGCCCGCTTTTGCGGCGCCGATCGGGCCGCCGATACCCGTCGCCGCCAAGGCCACGCCCGCACAGCAGGCGATCGCGCTCTATCGCGACGAATATCGGCACGGCTATGTCCCCTGCCCGGCGCCGACCCACGCCAACGAGGTGGTGATCTGCGGCAATGGCCGGGGCGGATCGGCCAACCGCATCCCGCTGCCGGATGAACGCACGCCACCCGATTGGGCGCGCCAGGCAATTGGCGATAGGCCCACGGGCAAGGAGGCGCTCGCCAACACCGATTCAGGCGGATGCATGTCGGCGAACTGCCCGGCGCGTGGCGCGATCGATGTGATCGCAGGCACGTTGGGCGTAATGCAGGTGGCCCGGGCGCTGATCGACCCCGAGGGGGCGTCGGACTATGCCGACCGCCACCCCTGGAAACCCAAGGGCTAGAGGATATTCTCAGCTCGCGAGGATGTGCATCAGCATCGGCGCACCCAACAGGCTGGACGAGCCCTCCAGCTTGTCGAGCGCGGCCATGACCGATCGTTCCGGCCCTTCGTGCGTCACCATCACCAGCAGCACGCTGCCGTCGGGCGCGGCGCCGCGCTGGATCAGGCTTTCGATCGAAACGCCCGCGTCGCGCATTGCGGCGGTCAGCTCGGCGAGCACGCCCGGCCGGTCGGCGACGGTGAAGCGCAGATAGGAACGTCCGCGCCGTTCGCCGGCGGGTGCGGTCTTGGCCTTGGCCAGGCTCTTCACCGGCATCGCGAAAGCGGGTCCATATTCGCCGCGCGCAATATCGATCAGGTCGGCGACAACCGCGCTTGCGGTCGGCCCTTCGCCCGCGCCCCGGCCCTGGAACAGCAGCCGGCCGACGAAATTACCCTCCGCCACCACCGCGTTCAACGATCCGGTGACATGCGCGAGCGGATGGCCCATCGGCACCAGGCAGGGGTGGACGCGCTGGAACAACCCCTTGCTGTTGGACTCGCCATAGCCGACCAGCCGCACGCGATAGCCGAGCGCGGCCGCCTCGGCGATGTCGGCGCCCAGCACGTGGCGGATGCCGGTGATCTGGACCGATCCGAAATCCACCTCGGTCCCGAAAGCGAGGCTGGAGAGGATGGCGAGCTTGTGCGCGGCATCGACGCCGTCGATATCGAAGCTGGGATCGGCCTCGGCATAGCCCAGCGACTGGGCCTCGCTCAGCACCTCGGCAAAGTCGCGGCCTTCCGCTTCCATCGTCGTCAGGATGTAATTGCACGTGCCGTTGAGGATGCCATAGACATGGTCGATCGCATTGGCGGCGGCGCCCTCGCGCAGCCCCTTGATCACCGGAATGCCGCCCGCGACAGCCGCTTCATATTTGAGCGCGGTGTTGGCGGCTTCGGCCGCCGCGGCCAGCTCCAGCCCGTGATGCGCCAACATCGCCTTGTTGGCGGTGACGAAGGCCTTGCCCTTAGCCAGCGCACCCCGCGCGAGCGTCAGAGCAGGGCCGTCCGATCCGCCGATCAGCTCGACCACCGCATCGACATCGTCGCGCACGGCGAGCGAGGCGGTGTCGTCCACCCATTCGATCCCGGACAAGTCGATGCCGCGGTCGCGCGTGCGATCGCGCGCGGAGACCGCGACGATCTGCAATCCCCGTCCCGCGCGGCGCTCGATCAACGCCTCGTTCTCGGCGAGCAATTTGACCACACCCGCGCCGACGGTGCCCAGCCCTGCCAGGGCGATGCGAAGCTTCTCTGCCATAGGGGCCTCCCCGTAACGGCCCTGCCCGGCGATGCAACCCGTCGCAAGGGGCGGAACGGGCGCACCACCCCCTTCGTTCTCTATCCGAACAGTTTGAAGGAGAGTGACATGGCCGACACCAACCATCCCGAGGCCGACCTCAAGGATCCGGTCGTGATGACCGAGGAAGAGCGGATCGCGCTCGAACAGCGCAAGGCCGCCAAAAGCTGGCAATATGGCCAGCAGGGCGATCGCATCGATACCACGATGGGCAATATGGGCGGCGCGGGCGCCGCGGCATCGGGCCCGGACATTTCCGAACAGTCCAAGCCGATGCCCGGCAATTCCAGCGACGAACCCAGCCGCTGATGGCCGACACAGACAAGACCGGCGACTCCGTCGGGGATCCCGGGGCCGCCGAGCGCGGTCACCGGGCGTCGGTGCGTCCGGACGGCGAAGTCCATGGCTCCGGCGCGGGCGCCGGTGGTGGCGGCACACCCGAGGATTTCGATTCGGATCCCGCCGCGGGCGACGAGGGCGATCTCCAACCGCGCCGGCCGGCGCCTGTGGGCACCGGCGCCGACGCGCCGAGCCACGGCAGCAGCTAAAGAGCTGGGGTCCGGACCCCTTAGTCGTCCGTCCGTTTGCGGCGCGGGCGGCGCGCTTGCGGTGCGGGTTTCGACTTGGCCGGCGCGGGCGCCTTCTTCGCGCGGCGCACCAGCGGAATCGCCACCAGCAGCCCAACCGCGGCCGCCACCGCGCCGCCGATCAGGGTCACGCCGAGCGTTCCTATGCCATGCCCATGCATCTGCTCGAGCGCCTCGTCGCGCTGCGGATGCGGTGCGGGCTGCTCGGGGTAAGGCGCCTCGGCGCCATGGGGCGGGGGAATCGGAGGGGCTTCGTCTTCACGCATGATCTGCTCCCAAGCGACTCGATCGGTCGCGAACAAGGCCCCAACGCACAACTTTGACTGGGGAATCGATTCTGGGGCGCAATAATCCACGATATCCACGTTATCCACAGGCTTGAGGGCCTATTTTCCGCTGGTGCGACTCGGGGACCCATGAGAGCTTCTGGATGTGCTCGGGAGACGGGCTCGGCGGGAAACCAAAGAGCAAGGAACCCAAGGACATCCGAAGCGGAACGCGGACGAAAGCTCTCCGGGGCGGACGAAGGCGGAAAGCGGAGGAAAGGCGCCGGAAGAGATGGCGATGGCGGACGGGCCGCAAGGTTAACGTCAGCGATCAACATCCCAAGAAGGGCCGCTGAACAGCGGAGGATTTCGGTCCGAAGCAAAGCAGCGACGCCTGAGCGATCAAGGACCGCACCCGTAAAGGGTTAGGATCCGCAAGGATGTTGGCCCGGAAGGGTTCGGAGACCGGAGGCGCTCGGCGCAGTGGGGGCTGGTGGCAACACCAGCCCCCATTTTCGTTTCCGCTGTTTCAGGCGATTCCGAAAAGCATGGCGAATCAGCGGGCTGTAGGGGCGGCACACCTCACCCCGTCATGCCGGACTTGTTCCGGCATCCACCCATTCACGAATCTGTCGCGTGCGGCCTAGTGGACCCCGGAACAGGTCCGGGGTGACGGATTCTTCAATCCGAAATCGTCTAAAGCGCCGGCGTGAAGCCCGGCGAGTTGGGCAGCAATGCGCGCTGCCGCTCGATCTGCTCCGAATAGAGCCGCGCCAGCCGGCCATAACCGCGCCGTGCGGCGGCGGAGCTGCGAAGCTTCGAGCGCACGAGGGCGATGCCACGACGGTGGTAGAGATCGATCAGGTCCATATCCCGTCTCCTTCACGCTCGAACAAGCGGGAGCCGTTGTCGTCTCTGATAGCCGTGCCCAGGCTCCACAGGGCCGGTACAGCCTGTGGATAACATGGCTTTGCCGAGTCGCAGAGTCGATTCCGTCGGACCGAGCCGGCGACGCGGCGGAGAGATTGAACCTTGATCGACCCGAACCGGTTCGGATCGCGACTCAGGTTGGAGATCGTGTTCCGGCCCACTCTTCGGCCAATATCGAGAAGAGCGCGGTGTCGCGGACATGGCCGGTCCAGGTGATCCGCTCCGCGCGGAGCAGCCCGTCCTGGTTGGCGCCGAGCTTGCGCACCGCCGCCTTCGAACGTTCGTTGCGGTCATCGACGCGGAACTCGACCCGGCGGATGCCGCAGCCGAAGGCGCGGTCGAGCAACATCGTCTTTACGTTGCGGTTTAAGCCCGTGCCGCGCACGCCGGGTACATAATAAGTATTGCCGATCTCGACCGTCTGGCGCGCGGGGAGATGCCCCAGGAAAGCGGTCATGCCGACCAGCCTGCCGTCCTGCAGCACCGCAAACGGATAGGCGTTCTCGCGCCCGCGCAGGCCGTCGAACTGCGCATCGAAATGGTCGGGATCCCAGGAGGTGCCGTAGATCGGCCAGATCTCCAGATCCTCCGCGCAGGCGGCCTTGAGATCGGCGCGGTGCTGCTCGCCCAGAGGTTCGAGCCGGATATTATTCGCGGCGATCGGCGCGCCGAGATCAGTCATCGTCCTCTAGGTCCCTGGCCACCGTCGGCGAGCGCAGCAAAGCGTCGATCCTCGCGCCTTCGTCGAAGCTTTCGTCGGGCAGGAATTTCAGCTTCGCCGCATATTTGAGGTTCACGCGCCGCGCGACCTCGCTCTGGAAATAAGCGGTATTGGTGCGCAGTGCCTTGAGCACCTTTTCCTCGTCCGATCCGAGCAGAGGCTTCACGAATATGGTCGCGTGCTTGAGGTCGGGCGACATCCGAACCTCGGTCACCGAGACGTGATGCGTCGCCAGCACATCGTCATGCACGTCGCCGCGCATCAGGATTTCGGACAATATGTGGCGCACCTGCTCGCCGACGCGGAGCAGGCGGACCGAACGGCCTTCGGGGGTTTCGTTGTGGCGCATCACGCGGCCTCAAAGCCCTCTCCCGCTTGCGGGAGAGGGTTGGGTGAGGGTCTTCTTCTGCTCTCTAAACGAAGAAGGAAGAAGAAGACCCTCACCTCCCGCTTCGCGGGTCCCTCCTCTCCCGCAAGCGGGAGAGGGTTTTATCAAAGCGTCCGCGCGCGTTCCTCGACCTCGAACGTCTCGAGGAAATCGCCCGCCTTGATGTCGGTCGAGCCCTCGAACGTGACGCCGCATTCCAGGCCGGCGCGAACCTCGGCGACGTCGTCCTTGAAGCGACGCAGCGAGGCGATCTTGCCGTTGTAGATGATGACGTCCTCGCGGGTGAGACGCGCGCGCAGGTCCTTCTTGATATAGCCTTCGGTGACGAGCAGGCCGGCGGCCTTGCCGTGCTTGCCCGCCGAGAAGACTTCGCGGACTTCGGCGCGGCCGACCACGGTCTCGAAATATTCGGGACCGAGCTGGCCCGCCATCGCGGCGCGGATCTCGTCCAAGAGGTCGTAGATCACGTCATAATATTTGAGCGCGACCCCGTCCCGCGTGGCGATCTCGCGCGCCTTGGCATTGGCGCGGACGTTGAAGCCGATGATCGGCGCGCGGCTGGCGGCTGCCAACGTCACGTCGCTCTCGGTGATGCCGCCCACGCCCGAATGCAGGATACGGACCTGGATGTCGTCGTTGCCGATCTTCTGCAGCGAACCGATGATCGCCTCGACCGAGCCTTGCGCGTCGGCCTTGATCACCACCGGATATTGCTGCGCCTGCTTGTCGCGCAGCGCCGAGAACATCGACTCCAGCGAGGCCGGGGCCTGCGTGGTGCGCTTGGCCTGGATCACGCCGGCGCGATAAGCGGCGACCTCGCGGGCGCGCGCCTCGTTCTCGACCACGGTCAGCTGGTCCGCCGCACCGGGCACGCCCGAAATGCCGAGGATCTCGACCGGGACCGACGGGCCGGCGGTCTTCACCTGCTTGCCCTTGTCGTCGATCAGCGCACGAACCTTGCCGCTCTCCGGGCCGACCACGAAAATGTCGCCGGTCCTGAGCGTGCCGCGGCGGACGAGCACGGTCGCGACCGGACCGCGGCCCTTGTCGAGCTGCGCCTCGATCACCACGCCCTCCGCCTCGCGGTCGGGGTTGGCCTTCAACTCCATGACCTCGGCCTGGAGCTGGATTTTCTCGATCAGCTCGTCGAGGCCGGTCTTGGCGGTGGCCGAGACCTCGACCTCCTGCACGTCGCCGCCCATGGATTCGACCTGGACGTCATATTGCAGCAGGGCTTCGCGCACGCGCTGGGCGTTGGAGCCGGGCTTGTCCATCTTGTTGATGGCGACGATCATCGGCTTGCTGGCCGCCTTGGTGTGGTTGATCGCCTCGATCGTCTGCGGACGGATGCCGTCGTCGCCGGCGACCACGATCACGACGATGTCGGTCACGTCGGCGCCGCGCGCGCGCATTTCGCTGAAGGCCTCGTGGCCGGGCGTGTCGAGGAAGGTGATCTTCGACCCGTCCTTCTGCGTCACCATATAGGCGCCGATATGCTGCGTGATGCCGCCGGCCTCGCCCGCGGCGACGTCGGTGCCGCGTAGCGCGTCGAGCAGGCTGGTCTTGCCGTGATCGACATGGCCCATGATCGTGACGACCGGGGCACGCGGCTTGAGCGTGTCCTCCGCATCGACGTCGGTCTCGGTGACGATGTCGACGTCGCTTTCGGAAACGCGGCGAATATTATGGCCGAACTCGCTGACCAGCAGCTCGGCCGTATCCTGGTCGATCACCTGGTTGGAGGTGACCGGGTTGCCCATCTTGAACAAAGCCTTGACCAGGTCGGCGGTCCGCTCGGCCATACGATTGGCGAGCTCCGCGACCGTGATCGCTTCGGGCACCACGACGTCGCGCACCTGCTTGACGGCGGGGCCGCCCATCTGATGTGCACGCTTGTCCTTCTCCCGCGCGCGCTTGAGCGCGGCGAGCGAACGCGCACGCGCGCCGCCATCGCCATCGTCCAGGGCGCGGGTGACGGTTAGCTTGCCCGACTGGCGGCGATCGTCGCCCTGGCGGCCGCGCGCGGGACGCGCGGGCTCGGGCCGCTTGGTGACGACCGGGGTGAAGCGGCGGGGCGGCGGCGCACCGGGGCGGCGCGGAGCTTCCTCATCCTCTTGGGTCTCGGCCGCTGCGGGGCCTTCCGCCTCGGGCGCCGGTGCGGGAGCTGCCGCGGCCGCGGCGGCTTCCTCCGCCGCCTTGCGTTCGGCTTCCTCGGCGGCGCGGCGATTTTCCTCGACGCGGCGCTTCTCTTCCTCGCTGGTTTCGCGCGCTTCCTGCTCCTCGCGGCGGCGCACGTCCTCGAGCGCGCTCATGCGCGCTTCCTCGGCTTCGCGCAGCAGGCGCTCCTGCTGCTCGCGGCGCTCGAGCGGGGTCATCTGGCGTGCGGCGGGCGCAGGCGCGGCAGGCTTCGGCGCGGGAGCCCGTGCTACGGGCGCGGGCGCAGGCGCCGCGGTCTCGACGACCGGCGTCTCGACTTCGGCTTCGGGCGCGGGTGCGGGATCGCCGGGCCGGCGCAGCACGCGAGCCTTCTTCGTCTCCACGATCACCGTGTTCGAGCGGCCATGGCTGAAGCTCTGCTTCACCTTGCCCGTCTCGACCGTACGGCGAACGCCGAGCGGCGCGCGCATACCCAGTTTCGGCTTGTCGTTATCGCTCATTCTGTAACCCGAACCCTCAATATCTAATCGGAACGCCAAACACGCCTTGCGAACACCTCGCAAGGCCCAAAGCTATCCGTCCAGTCCAATAAAGCCGCGCCACCGGCCAAGCGCCTGGTTGACGCGCGCAGCAGCCGCCGGCGCGATCAAGGCGAGATGTACCACGTTCTCGCGTCCAAGCGCCATCGACAATATGGCGCGTGTCGCCGGGATTGCGAGTCCCCGGACATCCGATCCTTCCAGATCGAGCCCGACCCGCAGCGCCTGGTCGAGCTTGCGCGTGCCGTCGGCCGCGGCGTCATAGGTGTGGAGCAACAGCTCGACCGTGCCTTTGCGCGCGGCATCGACGATCTTCTCGGTGCCGGTGATCACCTGGCCCGCGCGCGCCTCCAGCCCGAGCCGGTCGAGCGTGGCGCGTTCCAGCGCTTTCTCGATCTGGTCGGCCAGATCGTTGGGCACGTTGACCGCGGTCTTGAACGCGCGGTTCAGCGCCTTGGCGAGCTTGCCCTTGGTGATCGCCTCTTCGAGCGTCTTCCGGTCGACCCCGATCCACGCGCCCCGGCCGGGCGCCTTGGCGCGCACATCGGGTGCGATCGTGCCGTCGGGGCCGATCGCGAGCCGGATCAGGTTGTCGCGCGGCGCCTTCTGCCCGGACAGGCAGCAGGTGCGTTCGGGGTCTTTCACGCCCCTCCCGCTTGCGGGAGGGGGTGGGGGTGGGCCCGCAGCCTCACCGCTATCGCCCGATTTCGAGGTATGGGATTGCCCACCCCCGACCCCTCCCGCAAGCGGGAGGGGGGAAGAGGGATTCAATCCCTTCCGGTTCTCATTGTCCGCTTTTCGCATGCGTGACCTCCTGGGCTGGAGGCGCGGTGCGATCGGCGATGAGGATGCCGTTGGAGCCGTAATTTTCGGTCGAATGCTCGTTGATCACGACCTGCACGGCCGCGGCCGGCTTGCCCAGCCGCTCGACCATCGAGCGCGTGACGTCGGCGACGATCGCCGCCTTCTGCTCGCGCGTCGCGGTGCCCGCCAATTCGATCGCGATGAAAGGCATATTGTTCTTACGCCTCCTCGTCGGCGAACCAGCCGGCGGCCTGGCGCGCGGCCATGATTATCTCCTGGCCCTGTTCGGTCGAAAGGCCATAGGTCGCGAGCACGCCGCCCTTGTCGGGCTTGGGCGCGGGCGCGCCTTCCTTGCGGCGGCGCGGTTCGGCGCGCGGCTTCTCGATCAGCTCGTCGGTCGACAGGTCGCCCACGTCGTCGAGCGTCTTGATGCCGGCCTTGCCGAGCGTGACCATCATCGCTTCGGTGATGTAGGGCAGCTCGCCCACCGCATCCTCGACGCCGAGCGCGCGGCGCTCGTCGCGATTGGCGGCTTCGCGGCGCTCGAGCGCCTCGCTCGCGCGGCTCTGCAGCTCGGCGGCGATTTCCTCGTCGAGGCCCTCGATCGTCGCCAGCTCGTCGACTTCGACATAGGCGACTTCCTCAAGGCTCGAAAAGCCTTCGGCGACCAGCAGCTGGGCGAGCGTTTCGTCGACGTCCAGCTCCTGCTGGAACATCTCGCTGTTCTGGATGAATTCCTTCTGGCGCTTCTCGCTCGCGTCGGCCTCGGTCAGGATGTCGATCGCCTTGCCGGTCAGCTGGCTGGCGAGACGGACATTCTGGCCGCGGCGGCCGATGGCGAGCGAAAGCTGATCGTCGGGGACGACCACTTCGATCCGCTCTTCCTCCTCGTCGATCATCACGCGCGCGACCTGGGCTGGCTGGAGCGCATTGACCACGAAGGTGGCATTGTCGGGCGACCAGGGAATGATGTCGATCTTCTCGCCCTGCAATTCCTGCACGACCGCCTGGACGCGGCTGCCCTTCATGCCGACGCAGGCGCCGACCGGATCGATCGAGCTGTCGCGGCTGATCACGCCGATCTTGGCGCGGCTGCCCGGATCGCGGGCGGCGGCCTTGATCTCGATGAT
>Ga0157370_10000747_pt1 | contig 40610 bp, 34 predicted proteins | sample C35metaG_FD_113463 | JGI IMG/M metagenome (GOLD analysis project Ga0157370, IMG submission 113463) | Corn rhizosphere microbial communities from Kellogg Biological Station, Michigan, USA - C3-5 metaG | ecosystem: Host-associated > Plants > Roots > Rhizosphere > Soil | place: USA: Michigan... | reverse complement strand
TATCGCAATGCGCAGCAGACATTAGGTTCCTTCTACAGCAGGGATGATCAGGAAGTGAATAATCTTAGGAAAGAAATATCCAGATTAAAGAATGAAGCTTTGCAGAACAATGCTGTTCCTGCAGGTCTTGGGGTTAATGACCAATTGGAGCTGATGGAAAAATCCTACCAAATGGCTGCGAAATACCTTCCCCAAAGTAATAAGCAGGAAGAATCTGTATCAAGAGAAGAGGATGTGAAGCAGCCTTCTGGAAATAAAGTACAGCTCACAGCAGTAAAATCAGCTCACTTAAATATTGTCTCTTCTTTATACAGAGAGCCATCTGACAGCGCCTTTCTGGCTGGTCTGAATGATAATAGATTGTTCGGAACTCAGGATGAAACCAATGATTCAGAACAATCCAAAAATGCAATCAGAGGTGTAGTACAAGAGTCAATGACGATGACCAATGAAAGTACATTATCGATCAGACTCTTGGAAAGTATGCTTCTGGCTCATACCAAAATTCCTGCAGGAACCTTACTTAAAGCGACAGGCAAATTTCAGGGTGGAAGACTGCAATTGAAAATTTCGTCGATAGAATATCAGGGCAGCATTTATCCTGTAGAGATCAATGTTCACGACAATGATGGTCAGCTTGGTCTATATGTTCCTTATTCACCTGAGCAAAATACTGTGACCGACATTGTGGGCAGTATGGGGCAAACTTCTGGTACCAATATTATGATGACGCAGTCGGCAGGTCAGCAGATCGCAGCGGATTTAAGCAGAGGAGTGGTGCAGGGGTTGTCAGGATATTTCCAGAAACGGGTCAGACAACAAAAAGTAAAGGTAAAAGCGGGCCATCAGGTTTTGCTTGTGCCAAAAAAATAACCAATTAAAAAACAATAAAATGAATAAAATAAAAAGCCATTATCTATTGATGATCGTGTTTGTGCTCTTTTCAGGCAGATCACTGGCTCAGGATTCCGTTGCTTCCTATCTTTCACTGGAGGAAGCTAAGTTGGAACCCTTCAAAATGCAGGTTACCTACAATAAAACCTCGCACTTGCTTTTTCCTTCTCCAATCCGATATGTCGACTTGGGGAGTGACCTGCTGGTCGCCAATAAGGCAGAACCTGTTGGAAATGTTCTTCGGATCAAATCGGCAGTCAGGGACTTCGAAGAAGAAACCAATTTTTCGGTGATCACCGAAGACGGAAAGTTCTACAGCTTCGATGCGTTTTACAGTTCATATCCGGAATCACTCAGCTACGATCTGCTAAAACTGCAAAGGGCGGATGAGCGCCGATATTCTCCCGATGTTTTGTTTGAAGATCTGAAAGGAAGTTCGTCCTCTCTGACGGAACTGATCATGGAAAACCTGTATGAAAAAAGCAGCAAGACCATCAAACACATATCGTCCAGAAGCTATGGAATTCAGTTCTCTGTTCGTGCACTGCACGTCAATGAAAGCAAATTCTATTTCACCTTACTGGTTAAAAACCGCAGCAATGTGGCGTATGACATTGATCTGATTAATTTCAAAATTATCGATAAAAAGAATTTAAAAAGAACGGTCGTTCAGGATAAACTCTTAGAGCCGGTTCGGATCCATTTTCCGGTGATGACGGCAATTCATCATTCTGACATATCAGGAGTTTATTTATTGGATCAGTTTACCCTTCTGAAAGATCAGGTTTTGGAAATTGAAATTCTGGAAAAGAATGGGGGAAGGCATCAGAAGGTTCAGCTTGACAATAACGACCTGATTCAAGCTAGGCTGATCAACGGTTTAAACATAAAAACGAACTAAGATGAACAAGATATTTTTAGCCATCATCTTAATTATTACGATGAGTATAGAAACTCTGGCTCAGCAAATGATCCCTAATCAAAAAGGATTCGAAATTTCATATTCAGTATTTCCACAATCTCCTGAAAAGCAAAATTACGCTTTAGGTGCAGGTGTTATTTCTTACACCAAAAACGGTAATTACCTCTTCGGATTGGCCGAATACAGCAGAAAGTATTACGAATATGCCCATTACGATATCCCGATTGATACCTTCCTTTTCAATGGGGGTTACAGTCTCTATGTGTGGGGAGATCTGATGCGGAATGTCAATATCAATCTGGGTTTAGGAGGGCTTGTCGGTTATGAGCAGATCAATAGGGGAAATGAAACGATCTATGATGGCTCTATTATTAATGCAACCGAGAATTTTATTTATGGTGCAAGTGGTAAACTATCTTTAGAAAGTTATCTGACAGACCATTTGGTTTTTTTTGTTAATGGGCAGCTTCGCTATTTGCAGAACAGTCAGCTCGGTGAGTTTCACGCTTTGTTTGGTTTCGGAATGCGATTTAATTTTTAAAAATGTTTAAAATGGAAAATGTGATTAGCAAAAGGATCTTCCAACTATGTAGGTATTCAATGGCAATTTTATTAATTAGTTTTATACTCAATTCTTGTCAGGACAACGATCTGGAAATTCAACAAGACTTTCCTTTTGAAGTCCAAATAATGCCTGTTCCAGGTAAATTAGCTGAGAATGAAACGGTAGAAATCCGTATTTCGCTCTTGACCCCATCAGATTTCAATGGAACCCAATACCATATTCGATATTTTCAATACGAGGGAAATGGTAAACTTCAATACTACAATGATCCACCATACTTGCCCAATGATCAATATCATCTGCCTCAAAAGCAATTCAGGCTATACTACACATCCCAAGCCTCTGAATCCCATAAGTTCAGTATCTGGATCAGGGATAGTTTTGGAAATGAAAGAAGGATAGATTTTGAATTTGACAATGCATCTTAAAATTTGTGATATCTAGCGGCTTGGTTTAAACCAGGCCGTTTTTTATTAGGACATTCAAAGCAAAATCACGTCAATACTGGACTAGATAAAGTCTTATCCCCGTTATACAGGAGATTGCAAATAAAAAATGAATTATTTGGGATCTAAAATAAAACTTTCGAGTTTCATCTACAATGTCATTTCAAATTCTGTAGAACAAAAACTGTCTGATTGTAGCTTTTGCGATCTGTTTGCAGGTACAGGCATAATAGGAAACTATTTCCATGACAAAGTTAAAAGTGTCATTTACAACGATAGGGAATATTACAGCTTTATTATTAACAGTGCATTCTACAGCAAAGTATCAGATGAGAAATACCATACAGTACTATCTGAACTAAATCAGTTAGAAGGTTCTGATGGCTTTATCTTCCAGCAATATTCGGAATTAGGAGCTGCAGGACGACTCTATTTCTCAGCCGAAAACGGTAAAAAAATAGATGCCATAGGGATGGAGATTGAACGACGATTTCGATGTTCTGAGATAGATCAAGATTTTTATATCCTTTTATTGGCTACCTTATTAACAGCGATCGATAAGGTTGCTAACACGGCCTCTGTGTATTGCGCTTACCTAAAGACATTAAAAATATCCTCCACTAAAAATTTACAGTTGCTTCCTGTCAAAAAAACGTCACTGTCACATCCTGACTATCAAATATTCAATCAGGACAGCAACAAATTAATCACTCAAGTGAAAGGTGATATCCTGTATTTAGATCCTCCTTACAATGGCAGAGAATATGGTTCGTATTACCACTTATTGAATACAATAGCTTTATATGAAAATGATTTTAAACCTAAAGGAAAGGCTGGCTTAAGACCGTATAAAACATCAAAATTCTGTTTAAAATCAGAGGCTGAAAATGTACTGTTCGATCTTTTACAAAAATGCGATTTTCAGCATGTTTTCTTAAGCTACAATAATGAAGGATTTCTATCGCATCATACCATTGCGGAGATGATGCAGAGTATGGGGACTTACAGATATTCCAAATTAAACTACCAGCGATTTAAAAGTCAAAGTGGCAGCAGTATAGCAAGAACTACAGAATATCTTCATCATTTAACTAAATTTTAAAAAGCCAGCGTTCTAACAATTGTTTTTATTGAAGAAATAAAATATTAGATGTTGATCTGAATTAATTTTTCCAATTCTTCACGATGCTCTTCACCCCACTGTGCAGTAAATTTGATAACTGGAATTAAAGATTTACCTAATTCAGTTAACCCATATTCAACTTTCAATGGACGTTCGTTATAGGTGATCTTAGTCAAAATTCCGTGATCTACCAATTGTTTCAATTGTGTGTCTAAAACTCTTCTGGATGCTTTTGGCATTTTTCGTTGCAGCTCTCCGGGACGTTTTATGCCAGAATAAACACACCATATCAGGCTGATCTTCCATTTTCCATTGATAATTTCCATAAAAAGGTGTAGCCCACAGTCCAGTAAAACAGGAATCTTTTTCTTATACATTATCCACTAATATGACCCAAATGTAAGTAATAAAAAAAGAATTCTGATACGGGTAAATTCAGCCGTACTTGCACGTTTTAGCTGCTAGCTTTAATTTTGTAGACCAATATCAGTCATATGAAATATAATTTATTTGGAACAAAAACAGGGTTGTATGCCAGCGAAATTATCCTCGGTGCTGCCAGTTTTGGAACCCGTAGCGGTTATGGAGCAGAGCCGACAAATGCTAAAGAAATATTAAGTCTCTATGCAGATGCCGGCGGTAATTTTATAGATACATCCGATGCCTATCAATTAGGTGAATCAGAAGAAATCATAGGAGAATTTATAAAGGATCAACGCAGCAACTTTATTATTTGTACAAAATATACACGAAGTAATGAACTTAATCCTTCTAAAGCTAATTTTGGAAATCATCGCAAGGCAATGAGACAGGCAGTAGAGGCTAGTCTCAAAAGATTACAGACCGAATATATTGATATCTATATGCCACATTACGATGATGGCATCACACCGATTGATGAAGTTGCTAGAGGTCTGGAAGATCTTGTGACCAGTGGCAAAGTTTTATATACAGGATTGACAAATTTTCCTGCCTGGAAGGCATCGGCTATTGCATCATCAGTAAAATTATCGGCAATACAAATTGAATATAATTTGCTGCAACGTACCGCCGATCGGGAATTTATTGCAATGGCTGAACATTTTGGTTTAGGTACGATGATGTATTCTTCATTAGCAGGAGGACAACTTACAGGTAAATACCGAAAAGGTGAGAAAGGAAGAATAAATCTTAATTCGAATAAAGAATATCACGAAAATGAAACCACAGAAAAAATTATCAATAAACTTTTTGTGATTGCCAATGAGCTTGAAGTTGCTCCAGGACAAGTTGCTTTTGCCTGGGTTTTGTCAAAAGGTGGATTTCCGTTGGTTGGAGCTCGTACTATTGAACATTTTAACGATGCTTTAAAATCAACTGAAATAGAATTGTCTGATAATTATGTACTTGAGTTGGATATGCTCAGTGCGGTTTCTTTAGGCTATCCTCACGACCTTCTTAAGAATGTTAGAGGATTTTAATATTAAAAAAAACATTGTCTTGGACTTTTTAAGCATTCTCTATGGACCTAGAAAATGGTTAGTATAATCTTGTAGTGACAGCAAACGCAACAAACAGTTGACTAGATTAATAATTTAATAAACACTGAATCTACAAAAGCTAACAACCTTTATGATGCAGTGGATTTGTAAGGACTATTATAGGGGTTGTATCCGTACTTTTTGCGAAAAGACGTTTCCGACCAGCGGAAGGAATTGTCTTTTCGCCCGAATTTCAAAATACACGACAATTCAAATATTGTCGTGTATTTTGTTTAATATATGAATCATTTACAAATGACCTTCGTCGGCAAATGATAAATGATCGGTTGATGTCAGAATGAAATGATCCAGTAATTTAAGGTTTAAAAATTCTGATGCGCTTTTGATGCTTTGCGTAATTTTCAGATCTTCGGCGGAAGGTTTCAAATTTCCGGAGGGATGATTGTGTGCTAATATTACAGCTGAAGCGTTACAAAGCAGTGCCGCCTGCATAATGATACGAACATCGACAACCGTGGAAGAAATTCCCGATTCAGAAATTTTCCTGATCCCTAAAACTTTGTGAGCCTGATTTAAATATAAGGAAAAAAATGATTCTCGGTAATCTATTTCATCACGGTCAAAATGCTGACGGAAAACATCTACTGCATCCCGCGAACTACTAACTAATTTTTCAGAATTTCCTTTTCTGGAATAACTTAATTTTATCTCGTTGACAATATTGAATTTCATAGGGGTCGCTCTTGTACGGCAGAGACTTGAATTTCCCGTACTTAACTACTAAAATTTTGTATTTAATTCATGATCAAAGTTTCTTCGCCAAATCGAGCAAAATTTTCACACAGGTCAAAAGCCTTTTGGGACTTTAATTGTGCAGTCCCTCCGAGGACAATAGACTGAAGTTTGGCTTCGCTATCCTTGTAATTTCTGATATTCTGAAAATATCCCGTAACTGCATTGTAAGCGCCAAACAAAGTTCCTTTGGTCGTGTCCATCTGTTGGCTTTCGCTGACCATGGCATAGGCGAACGCATCATCAACGGTATTTTTAAAAACGGTTGAAACGTCATCGAAATTTCCTTTTTTCAAATGGTTTAAGGTTTCTTTATTGGGGCAAAGTGCCAATTGAATTAATTTTTTCATTTCATTATCACCGACTTTTATATTAGCCCAGTGATTAAACTTGTTTTCCAATTCATTACTTAATTTATTGGCTAATCCCATCACTTTGTGAGCATCTTCCAAACGCTGTTTTGCGCCTGCGGTGTGTCTGATTCGCACCACATTGCTCATATTTCGCAATGATGCATTTAAGGTGTTTTGGCAAACTATTCTGACAGGAGTAAAAGCGGCGGTGATGCTTCCGCTCCCGTCGTGGGATGTGGTAAGAAAAATATATTTCTCTGTAATGTCGTCACCGTTTCCAACTCTAATATAATCGGGTAATTTAGCGGTAATAAAAATACGTTCACCATTCCCCAAAGCTCCTGCGGTCTCGTATAAGATTCCTTTTCCACCGCCTACAATAGCATCAAAAAATGAAAAGGCTTCACGGTTTTGTACGATATGGTAGTCTTTTCCGACTACGCCTAACACGGTGTTGTTATCGGTGCGGATATTGGCAAAGTAGTTTGGAACTTCCAATTCGGAATCGATCATTTCTATTCCGTTGCTGTTTTCGATAATTCCCGCACCTTTTGTAAATAGGGGAGACTTTTCGACCTCGTAGTCAAGTCCTGCAAATTTGATAGCTTCTTCACTTGTCGGGTATTCCTCTACGACCTGCCCCAAGTTGTGCCATGCTTTTTCCTTTACGCTGAAAAAAGAATATTTTCCTGTTCTGTTGTTGAAATTTAAATTATGTGCCATGATGTTAATATTTAATTGTTAGAAAATTTGGTTTGGTAGTTTTAAAATGGGAGATCATCATCCTTGTCACTGTCGTTGGATTTGGAATTAGAAATTTCCTTCTTAGCTGTTTTTTTCGGCTCAGTATACTTGTTTTCAGTTCGCTTATTACTGCTGTGAACCTTGATCTGTGAAGTATGGAAATTCAATCCTGCGTGAGGTTCTCCGTCTTTTCCCAACCATGCAGAGGTATAGGCTCTTCCGCTTAATTCTACCAAAGTGCCTTTTGTTAAAAAGTCCGCCACTTTTGGAGAGATCCAATAGGCGCATTCGAAATACGTGGTCTGTTCGATTCGTTCGCCTTGCTTGTTGCGATAGTTGTCGTTTGTAGCAATTGAAAAATTAACTACCTTTTTTTCATTTGGCAAGTTGCGCACTTCCGCATCCCTTGTCAGTCTTCCGATAATGTTCATAATCGTAGGTTTTTAAGATTGTACATTTTAATTTATTTTAAATCTCTTCTCCGTCCTTGCTCTGAAAGCCCCTTGGGCTTCGCTGAATATTTTTCAAAAGAAAAACCGGAAAAAAGAAAGCAGATAATCTTAGCGGGCAAGGGGAAAAGCCAAAAGGAAACGGAATAATTGGAGGGTACCTTCAGGGAGGAAACCGTTTATGCCGTAGTCTTTTGGATGGGTGAAGAAATGGATGACCGATATACCTTAGCTGCCTTTTTACCGGTTCTCTATGAGAAATATGACTTCTCTGTAAATTATTGTAGTACTACTTTACTAGATCGATAATATTTTTCAATTTGTATTTATAGAGTAAAAAACTATATTTACATTATTCACTTTAATCTTGAATATCTATGCAGATCAGTGCCTTTAACGAATACTACGATAAGCTAACCACCGTTGAGAAGAAAAACAATCCCAAAGAGTTATTTTATAAAGGGGACTTTTCGTTATTGGAAAATGGAAGAAGGCTAGCGGTCGTTGGTTCCAGGAAGGTTTCTGAACTGGGTATAAGAAGAGCAAGGAAGATTGCAAAGCTGTTGGTGCAAAATGACATTACTGTCGTTAGCGGTTTAGCGGAAGGTGTCGATTCGATCGCACACAAAAATGCCATTGAATTTGGTGGTCGTACCATCGGTGTTATCCTAACACCGCTTGATAAATATTTCCCTGCTGAAAATAAAGACCTTCAGGATTTTATTGCTCAAAATCATTTGCTGATCTCACAGTTTCCGGAAAACTATCCAGCAACACCCAAAAGTTTCCCGATTAGAAACCGAACAATGGCATTGATAAGCGATGCAACGATCATCATTGAGGCCAGTGAGAAAAGCGGCACAAAACATTAGGGTTGGGAATCGCTTCGTCTAGGCAGACAACTGCTGATCATGGAAAATGTCCTTAATGAAAAAATTTCTTGGGCAGAAGAAATGCTAAGCGATGGTGCATAGGTACTGACCAATGAACTTTGAATTTTTAATTGAAAGTATTCCCTATTTAACAACAAAGAAAGAATATGTCTTTTGAGTTTCTTACATTCTTCGCGTATTCTCCAAGAGGTAAGGCCGAGATTGAAATTTCTTCGGTTCCTGTAAAAACGGAGATGTAAGCTTCAGTAGAGATAAGCCAGAGAATAAAAGAAGCCGATCTATCGGAATATTTTGTAAACTTAGCTTTAGTTCCGGTACCAAGAAGTACACTTTTGGTTGAAGGAGCGATTTTTCCGGCGAAGATTATCTGTGACGCTTGTCAACAATGGAGTGGGAGAGAGTGTTGCCGATTGTCTGAAGCGTAATTATGTAATCCCCAAATCAAGTGTACAATTTCATGCCGATACCAGAAATACAGTGCAATCACATCAGGAAAGTTTAGAAGTAACTCCAATATTAATCACTGGACCAACCATTATTGTGGTTGACGATATTCTGACATTAGATAGAACATCTATGGCCTCTGTACTAGAACTTAAAAAAGTTTATCCTAATAAGGAGATCAAAATATTCTGTGTTATTCGAACCAGAAGTTGGAAAGATTTGAAAAATATAATTGATATTAGTAGGACGTATGCATCCTGCTGGTAACGGTGGCGTTCAGCTACCAGACTAACAACGAAATCATAAATTAATTCTTATCCCGAGTCTTAACAATTGATTAATCTATGAACTGATTTGACAATTTAATTGTGCATGCAACAAGTATTATTTATTTCAATTAAACCTCTGACAGCTTCAAAATCTTTTAAGTGTATAACAACAGGAATTATTTGAAATCCTAAAAAGTAAGAAGTTTTGGCTCGATGACGGCTGTCGTCGAATTCGATTTTATTCTCAAATGCATTGAAATGTATTTTGGCGGATCAAGATATTCTTTATTGATTCAATGTTGTATGATTCTATAAATTCTATGATTATCATTACTTATAATATTCTCACGAAGGAATAATGATGTCATATCCATTGTTCAATAGATATTGGAAATATAAAAAAGTATTGTAGACTTTATGTGAAAATGCTGGGAATTGACAAGGCTACTTTCAGAAATTGAACTATAAAAGTTTTACAGTGGTCAAAGTGAATCATCACTAAGTAGAAAGAATTTTATTATATGAGATTGTACTTGCAGTTTTTTTAGCAAGTATTTTTCCACTCGAACAAAATTTATTTCAGCTTTTTAATATCGCCAAGTTCACTTTCTATTCCACGTTCTTCATAAGGTGAAGATAAGCTAAGCATTACAATGTCTCGATCGCTTCTCCAGCTAATTGTGTATATAAAACTTATTAAAAGAAGTACCTTTAGTTCATCTTCATCATGTTCATTATCGTATTCATTTTTCAAAGCAATGTTATCTGGAATATTAAGATCCAAAACAGATGCATATAATTTGATCTCGCTATCTAATGGCTTAAGTTTAAATTTCTCTATTTCCTGATTAGAGATATCCCTAAATTCCATTTTGGGCAAGTTTTTCTTTTTCAGTACGAAAAATGTATCTCTCAGATGATTATTTGTATAAGGAATTTTCACAATAATTCTTTTGTAAGGAGACTCGTTTATCAACTGCTCCACTTGATAGTTTGAACCTAAACTTATAATAATATATTCGTCTGAAATTGTTGGAATTAATTTTTGAAATGCTTTTAAGACATTCTTTTTATCAATTAGATATCTACGATTTCGGGCAATTATAAAAGAATTGGGAATGTAAAATTTAATCTTACTATTAGAGATGCTCTCAGAATGTACGGTGTCAAAATTAAAGTTGGGAATTTCATTGTCTGTAAAAGATGATTTATACGACAATGTCATAATTCCATTTATTGCGGTGGTAATGGACTTATCAATCTTTCTAAAATTGGTAGGATTATTAATCTTAGAGTATTCTTTAAAAGTAGCTTTTAAAATTCGTATTGTTTCATTTTCGAATTGCTCCACTTTGGTTGGAGAAATTGGAGCCTGTAACTTAGTCATATCAATTTTATCCTTGATTTGCTGGCTTAATGTATCGTAAGTATTTAAAATTTCTAGCTCATCAATATTGTAATTTAAAGTACCAAGAAGATTTTTGTTCTCAAGAACTTTTTCAATGCAGGTTCTAAAATATTGAAGTCTCCTATGATAGGAATACAAAATATTTAGATCGTTAGTAAGACTATGGAATATTTTAAAATTTTGATAACTGTATATTTTTTGTAGGGTAAACTGTCTGACAAAAAGTATGGATATATATAAGCATATATTATGCGTAGTTTGACCGCTGATACCCAAATTGTCCAACTCTGGAAAAGTAAACTTATATTCTATAGGATCTTCTAAGTTTCTGTACTGATTAGCAAATTGATCAAACCAATAAAAAACATCATCCATTGTATTGGGTAAAAGTTCGTATCTAGGTGGCTGAGACTGTGAAAATGACAGTATGTATTTAATGATATCATAATTCGAAAGATACAGGAGTAGCCCTCCCAACGCATAATTAAGCTGTAAAAACTTTTTGCGCTCTTCATCAATCTCTTTTATTTTGTCATTATTTGTAATATTCATAGTCCCCGGTTCATATTCTGGGGCAATAAGGCTTAAACTGTAGCCCGCGTGTTGAGAAGCTGTAGACCAATAATTAGCTATGAGTTTTTTATGATTTGCAGACACTAATAGATTTCTCCATAACCATCTATATGTTTCTTGCGATATTTTGCTGAAGGTAAAGTTTTCTCCTAGTAACAATATACCAGATGACGCTAGATGACCTATACCGGAAAATCTTCGATTATTACTTTCAGTTGATGTTATAATGATTTCATTTGTTATATGGTACAGATCAAATGGATAAATAGGACCGTCTTCTGAAGAATTATTTTTACGATACTCCATAAATTGTTTATAGTAAAAATCTGATAGGGTTTTTCCAATGTGCGGATCATCGTTCTTAAACGCATAAATTGTCAGCTCATTGATAGTTTTTAAATAGTACGTTTTCGATAAATTTTTATCATCTGTCTTATTTTCATACTTATTAATCAAATATATAACTAATTGGGAAGTTTTCGACTGAAACAAAACTATTCTATTAAGCCAAATGATAAAGGAAATGGTCAATACAACAGTTAGGAAAAAAATGAGGAAGTCTGCGGAATTTTCTATTACATAAACATCTTTAAAATAGTCCAGCGGTGGAATATCTAAAATTTTAAAAGTAAAACTTAAAAGTGTTAGTGTTAGTATAAGCTGAAAATAAGATAATTTTAAAATTGAAAGGTTTTGCGGAAATTTGAGATCAAAAACATTAGATAGATACTCTGACTGGTATTTTTCCCCAATATTTGATATTTTATCAACCAATATGGGATAAGCAATTCCCAATATGGCTACGTCTATTGCGACACATATTTCAATGATGTATTTCATGGCTCAGTTATAAGTAGTTTATAACCAAATATCTAATTTTTTTTTGAGAGATGTGTTATTTTTTATGGTAAAATTTATCATTTATAATTGATAGAAGACATATATTAAAATAATGATAGTTGACTTTCAAATTTAGGATAAAAGACACCAATAATTACAAAAGGATTTTTCCGCGACGCATATGCCATTCTTTTTTAGTTCCTAAAAAAAGTGTATATCATTTTTAGATAAAAACTCATCTTCGTATTTTTCTCGAACTTTTTGTAAAGTAATATTTTCATTGCCTTCTGCTCTTCGGATTTACTTAGACCAATTAATTTCGATTAAAGATAGTTGCGTAAATTTTTTAAAACTTTTTACGGCTTCTTCAAATTCATTTTTATTTCGATACTTTTCAATCATATATAAGATATGTCCCGAAGTGTAATACAGCATAAAACTATATTCTCCTCGCCATGTTTTTCCAATTATAGCATTATATAGTATTTCTTTAAAATTATTTGTTACCTCTTTTTTTTCGTATATCTCGAATAGTTCCGTAAAAGGCAACGATGATGACTCACTATCTGCAAGCCTAGCTGCATCCAAAAGGCTTATTTTTTTTTCTTTAATTAAATCGAAATCACTAGGGTAAATGTAACCTTTATTAAGTCTTTCCTCAGTTGTTTCTTTGTATCTATGTTTTTCCTTATCTACATATACCTGAAGTAAGATTTTAGAACTTTTTAATTCTCTAATAATGTTGTCTGTTTTTTCTACTCTAATTTTTGTTTTAATAATACTAAATTCCAGTTCAATATCTTTCAATCGAGTAGAAAGTATGCCATTTCTTATGTCGTCAATTTCAATCGATCCACTTCTATGAACTTTTAATAACTGATTGATAGCGAAGCTATACACTTTATCTGAAAAAGAATTGATGTACTCAACAGGAAGTAGAAACCATTGTAAGGAAATATGATTTAAATTCAATTTTTCGATACAAGGCATTATTTCGGAAGGTTGATATAATTCTATAAATTCCCCGAGTAAATATCGATATCCTTTCTCAGAAATATTTTGAATTTTTGTAATCGTAAATATGCATTCATTCAATGTCAAAAAATTATTTTTATGAAGTGCTTTTAATGCTTTTGGTAATCCATATAATGTATAATCTTTTCTGTTGTAATATTTAGTCCAGAACAACGATATACTTGCCAGATCTATTTTCTGCTTTCGATGTAAGGCCAATCTAATATATTCGTGAATTTTAGTACTTAAATTAAAGCTTCCAATTTCTTTATTTTTTAAAATGAGTTCTGCCAGTGATAGATAATTATATTCATTCTTTTCAATAGTGCTAACCTCACAACCTGCAGCGATTAAATTCTTTTTTACATCATTTAAATACCAGTCAGCGTAATAATGAGAATTGGGATATTTCTCTAAAAACTTAGCTAAATTAATTGCACCTTTAGACTCAAAACCTTCCAGAAAAATATCGAGTGAGTTTCCTAATTCTTCAAGTCCCTTATATCTTTTTTTATGAAGGAATTGATTTTCCATAATCCATTTCAAATAATCACTAAAATATCGGCTGTCTTTTAGAAGTTCAAAGATTTTTGTTTTAGTAATAACTTTTGCATTTCGGATAAAGAAATATTCTTCTTTATTAACATCTCCTTTTAATCGTATATGAAAATGGTCGGTGGAGTAATTATCATTTGATACCTTATTGTAAAGCAAAATTGGATTGTTTGTTTTTACGTAAAATAGCATTGAAAATAAATATCCTGAACTAGTTATATCCTCTTCAGTATAATCGTTAAATAGTAGTGATTGTGTGTAGGTATAAAGAAAACCATCCGGAGTTGATGTGTGATCTCTACAGATGAGGTTTGTAATAAGTGATAGATCATAATAATGTGAGATTTCAAAATCATCAAACTTATGATCAGACATACAATCTCTTAAATCAAAATAGAAAGTCCGTATTGCTTCAATATCTATACTGCCTTTTATTATTTCTTCAAAAATGGCTATGTTACTAAATTTTTTGGCTATTTCTTTTCTCTGCTGATTATTTAGTTTAAATAAAGAAAATCTTGAAAGAAATCTTTTATCTAAGCTAATTATTGAATCATATACTAAGTCGCTAGCTTTGTCATTTAGTGTTTTGTAATTGTTAGACCTGTTACGCAGATACGTGTTAAAACTATCGTGAAATAAAGATATTCTGTTCAGTTTGGTATCGAATAGATAAGGATGTTCATCTATGAACTCTTCAACATAATATTTAGCTTCTCCTAAAAAGAGATCTAATTCTGAATACATTATATAAGAATTCGTGCATAAGAAAATAGATAGAGAATATTTTCCTTTCTCATCTTTGATTATGCCTTCATAAAAACTGTCAATATCTTGAAGTTGCCCTGTTTCTGGAAGCTTTTTATTTAGTTTATAAAATTCTGTAACATATTTTACGAGAATGGGGTATCCTTGGGTCAAATAGAAAATTTCTTTCTGAGTATTGAAATCTGTAATGTGAAATAATTCTTTCAAGACAAACTCAGTTTGTTTTTTATTCCAGTTTTCCAAAATTTGTTTTTGCCAATCTAACTTAGCTGCCAATGGTCTTGATAGTATGATAACTTTGCAGTGCTCTTTGAGCTGTTCGATGAAATTTACAAATCTATTTAGCTCATTGTTATTGTAATTTTCGATGTGGTCTAAACCGTCAATTATGAATGTTAGTTTTCTTCTTTGAATCTCTTTAAACAAATCAGTAATCTCCCTATTTTTTAGATCGTGAAACAGTTTTACATTTAAATCATATAAAAAATTTTGGAATTTTAATCTCTCTTGATAATCTGATTCCTGATTTCCTACCCAAAATCGGTATAATATATTTAGAGGATATACCTCAACAAGTGAATTTACAAAATGACTTTTCCCAACTCCAGGTTTGCCTTCAATTAATAATAGTTTTTCAAATTCAACAAGTGTATGATTAATTTTTATCGATTCTTGCTGCAGGTCCGTATTATACGTTTTTAAGCTAGGAAGATCAGATCTTTCAATAAACCATACTCTGTTATCCAGTGTTTTACTAAGATAATTTTCAATCTCAAATTTCCTATTTAAGTTTCCATCGTATAACTCATCAATAAAGAGGTCTACATCAGTACGACTCATTGATATTATATGCAAATTGTCGTTTTTAAAACAATCAAAATTCAAGACTTTTCCATTAGGAACTATATCGATATGCTTGAAAAAAACAATGTTTTTATTCTTTGAAAGTTTATGAGCTTTACCTTTAATTATCAAATTTCCGCCTTCGACAATAAGCTGATCTAATGTTACATTTTCGAAATCCTTAATCTGAAAACTATATTCTTCATTATTAAGAGATACTAATAAATCATCGAAGTTATTATCAATTTTTGCTTCGATTTCAATTTTTGAAATATTCCTCTCTACATCCATTATGGACAGTAAAAGCTGAGTTATATGTTTTTGATAGGTATAACCGCTGTAAGCATTTCTCATTTAAATGAATTTATTCTATTTGATTATTCTGTAACAGATATGATTGGTATTAATAAAATCGTAAATTTAACTATTTCGGAGCGTATTTATTTGAAAATGAAATATCGATAGTGTAGGGAAATTTGCAGTAATGCTATTTAAACAAAATGATTTATTGTTCAGTTATGGAGTTTTAATTTCTCAACTAAAAACGTAAATAAATTTCCACAGTATTAAAATTGATTTTCTTCTCTCGGGAGTGGGTTTTTTATTTTTTAGTAAATGAATCCTTATATTTGTGTATATTAGAATATTATAAAAAAACTAAACTATGGCAGACACAAAAGTTATTTTTATTGCTTTTGCAATAGAAGATGAAAGACAAAGAGATTTCTTAAAGGGGCAATCCCTTCATCCACGGGCGCCGTTTGAATTTATTGATATGTCAGTAAAGCAGGCTTATGATTCAGATTGGCAATCCAAAGTTAGAACGAGAATAAAACGTTCCGACGGTGTTATTGTGCTTGTAAGTAAAAATTCATTGTCCTCATCCGGACAAAAATGGGAAATAAACTGTGCAAAAGAGGAAGGAAAGAAAATTCTGGGTATCTATGCATATTCTGATGACAGAACATTTATTTCAGGTGTAAACACAAAAACTTGGTCAGATAGTAATATCAGTGATTTTATAGATAGCCTCTAGCAGATTTATGAAGAAAGCATTGGTAATTGGAATAAATGATTATCCGACTGCTCCACTTAGAGGAGCTATAAATGACGCTGAGTGTGTTTCGGAGATATTGAAGATTAATGGTAATGACACAACTAATTTTCAAGTTAAATCTCTATATGATATAAAGACCAGAAGCGAACTCCTGACTGAAATTTCTGATTTCTTTAAGATTGGTTCCGATATGGGGCTTGTGTATTTTGCCGGTCACGGCTATGTGAATGAGTTAGGAGGTTTTATTGTAACTCCAGATTATAAAAAGTATGACGAAGGAATAGCTATGAATGATATATTAGCGCTTGCAAATAGTTCTCCAATATCTAACAAAATCCTTGTCTTTGATTGCTGTAAGTCAGGAATGTTTGGAATTCCTAATTTGGGAGGTACTGTTACTCCAATTAGTAAAGGGATTTCCATTTTGACAGCCTGTCGTGAAGATGAACCGGCAAAGGAAGTTAACGGTCATGGTGTTTTTACTAACCTTTTGATTGAAGGACTAAAGGGTGGAGCAGCAGATGTAAGAGGTCACATTTCTCCTGGTGGACTATATGCATATATAGATCAGGCTCTCGGTGCCCATGAACAAAGACCTGTTTTCAAAACAAATGTTACTGAATTTGTTGAGTTGCGAAGTATAAATCCTCAGGTTCAACTTAATGTATTACGAAGGTTAACTGAGTATTTCAAGAATCCTTCCGATTTACTTCAACTAAATCCTTCATTTGAATATACCAATTCTCATGATGTTCCTCACGATGTTGTTGAGCCTCACGCAGATGAAAAAAATGTATCGATTTTTAAAGACCTTCAAAAATTGGAAGGAGTAGGATTATTAGTTCCTGTTGACGAAGAACATATGTATTTTGCTGCTATGAATTCTAAAGCATGTCAATTAACCGCATTGGGGCATCATTATTGGAGACTGGTTCGAGAAGGTAAAATCTAATTTTGAAAAAAATGAAAGGTTATAACAAGTTTTTCTTAGGAGAAAATTTTCGATTAGATCTGCCTGTATGCGATTATTACAAAAATGATATTGCAATCAACAATGTAACAGGTAAAGATGAACTTGATTACACTTACTACAGTGTGATCCAAAGTAAAAGCAGGCGTGTTCCGATATTTAGTGCCAGCAATATTTTTAGGATAAAATTTGAAAAAGCTCAAAGGGAGGGTGATTTTAAGCAAGATGATAGGGTGAAGGAAAATGAACAATTAACTTCAAAAGATTATTCTAATTTTAATTCTATAAAAGCGAAATCTATTGATAAAGGCCATATGACAAAAAGAGAGGATGTGCAATGGGATATGAATGGAGATCTAGAAGCAGCCGTTAATGCAGCGATAAGTACTTTTTTTTACCCGAACGCTGCTCCTCAACATGGGCAAATGAATAAAGGTCCATGGAAAAATTTAGAAAATTCTGTTATCATTAAAGGTAGGGTGCCGGAGCCAGCAAAGGTATCTGTGTTTACAGGTCCTGTTCTTGATGCTGAAGATCCCGAATATAAAAGTACGCTTAAAGACGGCAGTATTTTTAAAATTCCAATTTTATTCTGGAAGATAATCTATTACACTAAAGAGGATAAACTACTTTACAGAGCTGGATTTCTTATGAGCCAGATCAATTTGCTTAGACGAGATAACTTAATTAATGAAATAGCATTTAGAGAATTTGGATTAGTGGATAAGCCAACATCTTTAAAACCATTTTTGGACTTTAAAGAGGATGAGAATTATCAAGTTCCTGTGTCATTGATAGAAAAACTTACAAACTTACAGTTTATGCCTGCTATCGATCGACATGAAAATATACAACCGACCATTCTAAAGTTGGAGCAGGTGCAGATTCGAGATTTAGATAAGTCTTTAGAAGGAAATGTTTCTGAATATGAGGTAACTGGTTTAATGATATGATATGCAAAAGGATATTAATGTGTTTATTTCTCACCCTACGCCCTACAATAAGTATCAAGAAAAATTCATTCAACTTATTGAGTTGGAATTAAGAAAATACAATCTTAATCCAATTAATCTTGGGAAAAATAATTGGAGTTATAAATCTCCACTGAAGCCAATAAAAGAGCTCATGAATACATGCTCGGCGGCTATCGTAATAGGTTTGGAAAGACATCATAGTTTGATAGGATATGAAAGAGAATTATCTAACACTCCTACTGAGTTAATCCATAAGTATACCTCGTCGCCATGGATTCAGATAGAAGCTGGTATGGCTTATCAGGCAGGCTTGCCACTGTTGGTTTTAAAAGAAGATAAACTACATAGCGAAGGAATTTTAGATCCTCAGGTTAGTGATTCTTTTGTTTTCGAATTTAATTTAAAAAAACTACAAACCCACCTTTCAAATGATCTTAAAGAATTAATAGTTAGTTGGGTAAATGATATTAAAACAATAGTATAGATTATGCCTTTATACACAAGTGATTACTTAAAAAAATTATCTAGAAGAAAAACTGTACTTTTTAGTCAAGAAATGATTAATGAGAATAAGAAGGTTCATATCAGCTTTGATATATTCCTTTCACATAGCTATCTTGACAAAGAAGAGGTAGAAGGTTTGTATATCGAATTGAGAAGTCAAGGATATTCTGTATATGTTGATTGGATTGTAGATCCACAATTAAACAGAACAAATGTAACTAAAGAATCTGCTAAGCTGATTCAGAGTAGATTGAAGATGTCTAAAACCTTGCTTTTGGCGGTTTCAATAAATGCTTCGCTTTCAAAATGGATGCCTTGGGAATTAGGATATGTGGATGGAAATACTGGTAAGTGCGCAGTAATTCCTGTTTCAATGAGTTCATATAATGTGCCAGAATCTTTTAATGGATTTGAATATTTACAGCTGTATCCATTTATTAAAAAAGTACCCACTACAGGTCTCGGCGAAAAACTATTCGTTATTGAAGAATCTCGAAAGTATATTATTATGGATGATTGGTTAAGAAGTAATGCTATTCCAAAGTTGCAAGCCATCAACATATTTTAAATGATGACGATATACTTGAATGTACAAAGAAAATTTACTACTTATCAACAATAAATTAGGTGACTAAGCAAATATTTTTTTTATGCTGGCCATTCAAATATGTAATTTTAAGTAAAAAAAATATAGTGAGTATTTACAGAATTTATATGTATCAATGGTTATTACATTATTTATTTGTCGGTTTTGTTTTCTTCTATTTTAGAGTTTTTAAAGAACCTAAAACTTTGAATTTTGTATAGTTCATCCAAAATAATCTTTTTTATCCCAGAGTCATCTAGCTTGGAATCTTTTTATTCCATACTAACCTTAATTAGACTTCCAGCTATCTATACAAATCTTTTTTTTAACAATTATTGCCGATTTTTATTGAATATTAAATCGAAAATTTTATCTATTATTTTTAAGTCGGTACCTTCTTTTAGGTAACAAAAAAATAGATAATTCTCCTTCTAATTAATCTTTTCTATAGTGCCTGCAAGTAAAAAAGAGGAAAGGTCGATGATGAATTTTCAAGAAATGAAATTAGATGAAGCAATAAAAATACTCAAATATTCAGGTTTAAATGTTTCAGAGGAAAGAGGCTTCTGAAATTTTAGCACTAGCACATACGCTCGCTAAAATTACTATCAAAGAGTTTATTTTAAATCAAGATTAATTCTATCTTATTGTTTCAAATGCATTATAAATTTATAAGATTGCTAATTAATGTATTTAACCTGAGTTCGGGTTAAGGAAAGCTTAAAAATAATTGACCATCATTTACTTTTTTCAAGTTTAATGATGGTTTTTTTGGGAAAAAGCAATATGCTGAAAGACTTCCCAAAATATTCATCATAAAATTATTCACGCTTCGATGTCTGGTGTGTTCCACTTGGCAGTGATTCTTTAATTCATCATTTATCGTCTCAATGATGGCTCTTTTTCGAAGCAAAATCTTGTCTTTCATTTTCATGATATGATTTTTCATATTCTTACGAAGCTTTGTGAAAAGCTGGATTCCATCAGCAAAAAGCATCTCCCAGAGAGCCTTGGAAAGATATCCTTTGTCGGCAAAGAGTTTTCCAAAAAGCTGCTCTGTCATTTTTTTAATATGTTTCGGATTTCGGTCATCAACATTTCCTTTCGTTAAATAAAAAGATAGAAGTTCTCCTTTTTCATTACAAACCAAATGCAGTTTAAACCCATAAAACCAGCCCATTGAAGATTTTCCACGTTCTGCCAAACCTTTGAAAACTTTATGACTGTGTATCCTTTGGTTTCTGCACACCTTCAAAGTTGTGCTGTCCATAAAGCTTATTCCCGTGCATTTACCTAAACATTTTTTTTTCAGAAACAATGCAAAAACCACAAAACTTTTTTGCTGAAGTTCTATAAATCTATTGTAGGAAAGGGCTTTTGGAAATAAATTTCTCCAGTAGCCACACACTATTTCCCGGTAGTAATGCTTAAATGTTTTGTCTGCACCGAGATGAAAACCGATCATGATGGTAATGATTTCAGAATCAGACATCATAGATCTTCTGTTTCTTCTCTTCTTTTGATCTCCCAGCGCCTGAAACTTCATTTGTTTGATTTGGGAGTCAAATTCTTTACAAAAATCATCAACTTGTACAAAAATATTAGTAATTTGGTCTTTCAAAATCATAAGCAATAGTTCGTTTAAACATTTGAATGTTAGATACTTAAATGTACGAATTATTGCTTTTTATTGCAAATTTATTTTCAACTCTTATCCCGAACTCAGGTTATTTAACTAAGTCTTATAATGAACTACAACTTTCATCTAATTATTCTTTACATTTCAATCTGATATGCAGTAACCCGAAATTGAATTGTATTTCGTAGATATTGTTTTATGAGATAATGAGTGATGAGAGTTTAGCAATTTTATCTAAATCTTCTATAAAAGTGTTCGGAAAATGTACCGCCGAGGTCGGTTCCGATATTGATTTTGTAATCTCACCCACTTTAGGCACACTCAAAAGTAGAGTTTTTGGTTAATAATTTACTGTTGTCATTGTTGAAATTTTGTTGGAATGTGGGAAACTCGTTGGCCTTAGCTTGGGCAAGTTTTCCATATTTCAACAAAAAATCCCTTGGTGTGAGATATTGCAATGATTTGTGAGGACGCTCATTATTATACATCCACATCCAAATCTCTGAATAATGTCTCATCTGCCTGATGGTCTCAAAAAGATAAACATCTAAAAATTCTGTCCGAAAAGTCCTGTTGAATCTTTCTACCAGAGAGTTTTGCGTTGGTTTTCCAGGCTGAATGTAATGAAGGGCAATCTCATTTTTGCTGCACCAGTCTTTTAATTTTTCAGCAATGAACTCAGGACCGTTGTCAACTCTTATTTTTTCCGGTTTCCCACGCCAGTCGATCAGTTGTTCCAGTTGTGAAACTACTCTTGCTGACGGCAAACTGGTATCGATGGTATATTCAAGATTTCTCTATTAAAATCATCAATAATATTCAAACTTCTGACGCTTTTACCATTTTCCAAAGTATCATACATAAAATCCATACTCCACGTTACATTGGGATAAATAGGTCGAAGTAAGGGCTCTTTCACCCTTGCCGGAAGTCGTTTCTTTCGTTTGCTTCTTAGATTCAGTTTCATGGATTTGTAAATCCTGTAAACCCGCTTGTGATTCCACCCAAATCCCAAATTCCTCAAGCGGTGATGCATCGTCCAAAATTCCCAAGTCTGATGCTGTTCTGCAAGCAAAACCAGCTCCTCTCGAATCTTATCATCTTCATTGTTTTTCTTCTTCTTGTAATAAAATACCGAACTGTTTATGATAAAAAGTCTACACGCATTCCGAGTGCTTATTCCGTATTCTGATCCGGAATAAACAACCAGTTCCCGCTTCTCGAAAGGTGTTAAAGCTTTTTTGCAATCACATCTTTCATCACGACATTTTCCAGAGTAAGTTCTGCCACAATTTTTTTGTATTGCGAAAGTTCTTTCTCTAGTTCTTTCATTTTTGAAAGTTGTTGCACATCCAAACCACCATATTTGCTCTTCCATTTGTAAAATGTTGGCTGGCTGATGCCGTGTTCACGACAAATCTCATTCACTGTTTTACCTTGATTTTGTTCAGATAAAATCTTGATGATCTGAACTTCTGAAAATTTACTGTTTTTCATAGTCTTCCAAATTTAAAAACTATATTTTTAAATGTTCCGGTTTTTGGGGAAGATTACAATTTCTGCAAATCACTGTAGGCTGAAATTAGGAAAGGAGAGTCCTAATTTGAATTGAGGAAGTGGTTAACTATGAAGAGGACTGCCAAATTATACCATCAATAGCAATGTCGTTCTATCAGAGATTTTCTGACTTATTTTTAAAGAAATTTCTTTATCGATCTTTAAAAAGTAAATGTTGATATTGAATTTTGTCCTTAAAAAGATACAAATTAAAATTAGTTATGGAAGCAAATATCATTACCAAAGTAGACCTTCAGGAGTTTAAAACCGAATTGCTTGAAGACATTAAAAATCTATTTAATATCAAAATTTCAGAGCAGAAACTATGGCTGCGTTCATCAGAGGTCAAAGAGCTTCTGAAAATTTCTACCGGAACTTTACAGAACCTCCGTGTCAGTGGAACCTTATCCTACACTCGTGTCGGCGGCACACTATACTATAATTATAAAGACATCGAAAAAATGTTAAATAAGAAAGGATAATTTACTAGTTCCAAAATAAACAAAATGAATTACATAAAACATCTTACAGGCTTTTATGAAAAGGTGGCTCAGGATAATACACTTAATCCCACACACATCAGCCTGTACTTAGCATTATTCCAATTCTGGAATTTCAACCGTTTCCGAAATCCGGTCAGTATTTCGCGGGATGAAGTGATGCGAATCAGTAAAATCCATTCAAAAGCCACCTATCACAAATGCCTGAAGAATCTTCATTCTTCGGGCTATATTGATTATCGGCCGTCTTATAATCCGTTTACAGGAAGTCAAGTTTTTATGCTGGATTTTGCGGGGGATTTGAGATGTATTCCTAAGCAGAGGAAAACATAATTGTGAATGGCAATGACTAAAATAAATATTTTATAATAATTATTTTATCTAATCATAATTTTAATAAATTTATAGAGTTTCGAGCTTGTTTTATTAGAGAATACGGAAAACCGTAATTTTTAATAAATATAAATTTTTAAATTTATTAAATGATATTATCATCAGTATATATTATTGACCATTTCTTATTTGAGGATGCTCAAGTTTTAAATTTTGGCGGACATAACTTTTATTCATTTTCAATAGATAATGATTTGAAAAGAATATATGTTACAGTTACACAAAATCAATCTTATATTACTGAATTTTGGAATGAAAATATTCAGAACATATCTGCAATAGTTGGCTCTAATGGATCTGGTAAAACAAATATCTTAAAAGCTATAAATAAATCTTATAAGGATAAAACAAAAAACATTTTTATTTACGAAGAAGTTTTCGAAAACGACGATATAAAACTTGTTATACATAATAGAACAGCAGATTTTGAAGATGATAACAGGAAATTGGAAGGTTCTGAATATGAAATTATTTTAACTAATGGTGAAAACTATGATCTCTATAAAGCAGAATCTGTAATACCATTATATTATTCTGCCATTTACGACACGTCAATTCCAGATTTTTATTCATTATTGCCACTAGAATCAGGAAGTATTAGCAAAAATCTTTCTAGTATATATTCAGAGACTATTTTAAAACAGATTTCTTTTTTACACAATCCTATTAGTAAGCTAATAAAAGAGTCTTTTCCAGATTTTCCTATTTATAATTCGTTTAAAATCAGTGTGAAAAATTTAAGTAAAAGAGATTTTACTCAAGTTTATAGTGATTCTAATATAGGAAACCCTGAAAAAATAGAAACACTTAAAATACATATCGAAAGTGATTTAAAGGAACAAAAATTTGGAAATCCAGAAAGTTTATTAAGGCGCTATCTGTCAATAATTGGTAGTGATAATTTGTTTGATGCTTTACAACAGATTTGGAATTTACCTCAATATACAAATGATTTAACTGAAAAATCTCATACTATTCACGATTCATCAAACTTTATAAAAAATTTTGAAATAATTATTCTATCTTTTTTAACGTTAAATGACACCTTTATTATCACCGGAAGCAATGGAAGATTTGATTTTAATAAAATATTAGAGTCTTCAAATTTTGAAGAGTTTCTAGATAATTTTTTGAAAAAATACATAATCAGCCAAGATAAAATTTTTGAGAGTAATGAAAGCGATATTAAGCTTGAGAACTCGAATGAATTGATTAAAATTATTTCTTCAGCGTATGAAAGAATCACTCAAGTTAATGGTATCGATACATCGATGTTTAGAGATAAAATGCTTAGAGATATTGAAGGCTTACATAATATATTAGATTTCTATAAATTAATAAACGAACTTCAAATCCATAAAGAATTATCAAGCCTTAATTTTTTTATCAATAATGAAGAGATAGTAGAAAGCTCAGAGTTATTTTTTGCTTTATATTCTAAAGTTGTTGATTATTTCAGTAATATTCCCGGTATAAATCCAGATTTTTTGGAGGTTAGAACTGATATTAATCTTTCATATGGAGAAAAGTGCTTACTAAATCTATATTCTACGATGTTTAATTTTACAGTAAGTAATGATCATGCTAGGAAAAGAGAAAATTACCTTGTAATATTAGATGAAGCAGATTTAGGCTATCATCCTATGTGGAAAAGAAAATTTGTAGACGCTTTAAACAATACTCTACCAATAATTTTTGAAGAATTAACCCCAATGATTTTCGAAGGTAATTCTTGGCTTCCAAATCCACTTTATTCAATTCCTAATATTCAAATAATATTTACTACTCACGATCCATTATCATTATCAGATATACCCAATAATAATGTTATCTACCTCAAGAGAAATCATGGTTTTACAAAGGTTCTTGAATTTGATGATATCCAGCGTCCAACCAAAACTTTTGGAGCCAACATTAGTGATTTGATTGCTGATTCTTTTTTTGTTACGGATGGCTTGATTGGAGATTTTGCTAAAGAGAAAATTGAGAATATTATTATTAAATTAAATCAATTAATAGAACGTAAAAATACTAATCAAGTTATTGATATTACAGAGGAGGAACGAGATAAAATTTACAAAACAATCAGTATTATAGATGAACCTATTATTAAAAATAAATTGATAGAAATGTACAATTCTGTCTTTGACATTGCTATTGAAAATGAAATCCAAGAACTTGAAGAAAGAATTAAACATCTAAAAAAACTAAAAGGCAGTCAAAATGATTAGTATTAGAGAGTGCGTTACAAAAGCAGATTTACGAAAAGTAAAAGATAAACATATCAGTTTTGTCTCCAAAGAAGTTGAAAAAAGGATAGATTTTTATATAAATTTATTTGAATCAATTAATTCTTTTAGTACAGGTACAAAAGAAATTACTATAAAAAATGCAGTTAATAAGTTTATTCATGTAAAACAATATAATCCTTTTATTAAAATAATTTTTGCTGATCAAAAAAAATTTGATGAAACTAAATATTTAGATTTAAAGAAAACTCTACTTTTTAAAGCAGCAGCTCAAAATATTAATCTAGTTATAGAAAAACTAAAAAAATTAAAGTCTAAATATAAATTAATTATTGGCTTAGATTTAAGCTTAGCTAGTCAAATCAAGTTAGATTATTATAATAATTTAAGAGATATTTATTTTGAACCAATAGATTTTCTATTAAAAAAGATTTTTGATTACGAAGAATGGTTTGAAAATATTGCTCCTGATAAGGACTGGGGTCCTTATCAACTTACTCAAAGTTTAGGAATAAAGGTTTGTAGCTATTGTAACCGACAATATACATTTAGTTTATCAAAAGGTAAAAATAAAATTACCCGACCAGAATTAGATCATTTTTTACCGAAAAATGAACACCCATTATTAGCTTTAAGCTTTTTTAACCTTATTCCGTCTTGTACAATCTGTAATAGAGATTGTAAGGGTAAAGTGTCTTTCTCTTATACAGATTATTTTTCGCCCTACGAACCAAATCCAAAACATGAATTACTAAAGTTTGACTATATTCCAACTTCATATTTAGGTTCAATTGGCGAAACAGACGAAATAAAAGTTTTTATCAAAAATGATGGAGCCAAACTTGAACTAGGTTTAAAAAATAAACTAGACAATACTTCAAAGATATTTGAGCATAATACAATCATAAACGAACACAAAGATATTGTTCAAGAAATAATACGAAAAAGACATATTTCTAATGATAGTTATATTCAATCTCTTCAAAAAGCTTTTCCTGAAGCTAAACTTACACTCGAAGAGGCATATAGATTAGCATATGGTAATTTTTATGATGAAAAAGAATTTAACAAAAGACCTTTAGCAAAATTGACTAAAGACATTGCTATTTCTATTGGTGCAATAAAAAAATCAATAAAAAAATGAGTTTTAAATTAATCGCTATTCGCCCTCTATCTAATTGTAATAAAAGATTTCTTAAAAATCTGAAACATAGTCAATTGTATAAGTTTTATAATGATTACACTTTTGACTTTAATATTACAAATGATAAAAAAGAGATTGTCAGTATAAAATATCAACAAACTATTCCAGCTAAGCTATACAAACAAGGAAAGACAAATATCAACATATCTGCAATTGTAGGGAAGAATGGTAGTGGAAAAAGTTCGGTATCTGAATTATTAATAATATCATTATTCTATGTTGCCAATAAAATAGGATTAGTAAATGTTGAAGATTTTATTTACCTAACAAAAAAATCGAAGAATGAGTCAAGTAAGCAATATGAGTTTAGAAAAGAAAATTATTATGAAGAGTTAAGTATATATTTTAAAGAAATAAAACAAATAGAAGAAGAATTAAATACAGAAATTTACTATGAAATTAATGAGGAAGTATTTCAGCTAAAAATAGATAACGATACTAATAAGATCACTATCAAAAATACTTCGAGTAATTCTGATGAAATTGAAATATTGAATAAAAAGGATATTCCTGTCTTTTTTTATTCAATGATAATCAACTATTCGTCCTATGCTTTCAATACTAATGATATTGGAATTTGGCTTAAAGGAATTTTCCATAAAAATGATGGTTACCAAATGCCTATAGTTATTAATCCTTATAGAATAGAAGGCAATTATGATATTAATAAAGAAACTTATTTAACTCGTTCAAGAGTATTAGCTAATATTTTAAGTATTAAAGGCTTTAATAATATTAATCCTAAATCTAAAATTAAAGAAATAGCATTAAAAATCGATAGTGAAAAAGTTGACAATTTAAGTAAGCTCAGTATAATAAAAAATATTAGTACATATAGACGAAAATTAATTATTCCACTATTTGATATGTTTTTCGGAAAAGAAATTAGATATAGTTTAAATCTTGAAAATCCGAAAATCTTTAAATTAACAGAAATTTATCTCATAAATAAACTATTAATTATTCCTGAAAAATATTATCTTTTTGAGGATTTTAAAGATTTTATTAATAGTTACAAAAAGACTAATGAATATCTTTTACACGTATATAAGGACAGAAGCCATATTACCTCTAAAGTTAGACAGGCAATAAATTTTTTAAGAGATAATTTTTACTTTATGGATTCTGACATTCCTGCTGAAAAAAAAATAGATTCAAATGATATTTCAATAAAAATTAGCGAATTAACAAAAGAAAATTTTTTTACTGAAGCAATAGATTATTTACCTCCTTCTTTTCTTGTTAGTAAAATAATATTTGATGACGACAGTGATTTTAATCAGCTTAGTTCTGGTGAAAAACAAAAAATATACTCGTTAAATTCAGTAGTATATCATATTAAGAATTTAGATTCAGTCCATAAAAACTATGATGTAAATAATGATAAGGACATTCTTAAATATGAAAATATAAATATTCTACTAGATGAAATTGAATTATACTATCATCCTGATTTTCAAAAGGCAACAATAAATGATTTATTAAATCTTATAAAAGATGCTAATTTTCAGAACGTTTTTAACATTAATTTGATTTTCCTTTCCCATTCTCCTTTTATACTTTCAGATATCCCAAAGCAAAATGTTTTATTCTTAGAAAACGGTGAACCAGTTACTCAATCAAAACGAGAACAAATGAATACTTTTAGTGCAAATATATCAGATTTGATATCAAATTCTTTTTTTATAAATGATGGAATGATTGGAGATTATGCAAAGTTTAAAATCAATGAAACAATTACCTGGTTAAATAAGTTTTTAACAGCAAAATTTAAAAATGAAAAAATAAATTATTCAAAAGAAGAGCAACGAGAACATAAAAATTTAATAAATACTATTGATGATCCTATTATAAAAAGAAAATTGTCAGATATGTATATTGATATTTTTGGGGAAAACAATGAAAATACAGAGAAATTAGAAAAGTTACTAAGAGAAAAAGCTAGGATAGAGATCGAAATCGAAAGTTTAAGAAATGAATAAAGAAACCAATCCAAACTTTGACTTCGTTAAAATACTTAATGAGGACAAAACGTATAAACTTCTTTTCCCAGAAAGAGAGGTAGGATTGGCTATTGTCCTAATTTTTGAGAAAATTGAAAACAAAATCTTTGAAGATGGTAAGTTCACAGAAAAAGATTTACATGAAGCATTTGAAGAGATTTATATAACCAAGGAGCGTTATCCTAAAGAAGTATACAGTGAGCAGATAATGAACTTACAGGAATACTTCTTGGATTACGACCAACAAACTCAAAAGTACTATTTCAAAGATTATGCATATAAATTTTGTAAACACGCAAAAGAAACTTTACAGGGAGCCTTTAACCCAACCCGAATTCAGAAAATCTGTATTCACCTGACAAACACCTTAAGAAACTCTAATGATCTTAAATTTTGGTTAGAAGATGAGTTTAAGAAATACGAACCCGACTTAAGAGAACAAATAGACTTTCTTGATCGCCAGATTTCTCTATCAATAGAAGACTTAAAGAAAGAAACCAATCTGTTAAACCAAAGCTTTATTGATGTTTTGGTAGCAACCGAAGATAGTTTGACAAAGTCGCAATCTCATGTAAAAGAATTACGATCCGCTTATTCGGAAACCAAAACTATGAGAGGCTTATTGGAACAGAAAGACAATTCTGATAATGAGATTAACACCTTGATTTCTGAGGTACATTCTTTCATTAAATATATCAATGACCGATTAAATTCAATTGACCGTAAATTAGACAGGATTCAGCCTAAAATTCGCCAACTTTTTTCGACTTTAAACAAGCCTGCCTTCAATTCCAAAATTGAAAAATTTATTTCATTTCTTCTTAAGAACAGCGAACTGGATAATAAAAAAAATATTATTTTTCCTCAGGACATTCCCTGTCCAATCATACATATACCTACACCGAATTTTACCATAATTAGTAGAGATAAGGAACTGTTTCCGCCTAAACCAAAAGAAAGAAAACAGTATAAACAGAACGAAAAAGTTATTCGTGAAAACAAGGAAAGAGTGCTTGCGAAAATTAAGGAAATTGATACGATTCGAAAATGGGAAAATTTTATTTTATCTGAAATAGCATTGAGAGATCAACTAAATTTGTCTGACGTATTTTTTAGAATTTTAAAAGAAGAAAACAATAGCCAGATAGCCGTAACGGTTCTTTTTAACTTGATAAAACATATATACGGTAATCCTGAAAAATTACAGTTAATTACAGAAAAATCATTAGTGACAAATGATGAATTTAAAAATGTTTCACTATGGAAAATGTTGATAACAAAGCTACAGTAAGTGATTTTTTATATGCAGAAAATGCAAAAGAATTTTTTGCAGAAATAGATTATCTTTTAAAAGATGGAGTGCACTTTCAGAAACAAAGTAATCAGATTCGTTATTTTAATTTTATCGATAAGAACATTGACAGTCTAAAGCTTTATTATCAGGATTTTTTTGATGTAGAGCTTTCTGAAGGAGGTGAAAAACCAAATAATTATTTCTTTTTAGATTTTTATGGAAATAGTCGTGGAAACATATCTCCACGACATAGGGAAATATTGAAAAGTGAGTATGTAATCATTGGTTTTATAATCTATAAAATCATTTATATTGATAAGGAAATAGATTTAGATTCAGTTCAAAAGCTAAAAGAAAAAATAAGAATTGAATATGAAGACTTTAAACCAGGAATATATAGGCTAATTGCAAAATCAAGAAATATTACTCCGGGAAATCTTAATGATAGTGCGATAGATACTACAATCCAATCAGCATTGGAAGAGTTTAGAAAAATTGGCTGGATTGAATTAAGCAAAGATGATTTTGGCTTACTTCCGGCTTTTGACAGGCTGATAAAGGTTTATGAAGAGTATATTCTGAATATTGATGAAACCCTAAATGAATTGAAATGAAAGACTATCCAAGAATAAAAAGGTTATCTACTTTGGGAATTGTTCATCATCAGAATTTTGATTATGAATTCAGTTCTTTCAGAACAGATTTTGTTGGAGAAGGAGGAGCAGGAAAAAGTATGATTTCCGACCTTCTGCAATTGATTTGTGTGGGAACAAAAGCATTTCATTCTCCAACAAAAGGTACCGGGCCAAGAAAACCACAAACGATGGTGCTACGAACTGAAGGTAAAGGAACAGATATGGGATATGCATTTATCAATATTGAAAAGGATGAAAATCAATATTTGGTTATAGGTATCTATTTGGAAAGTTCAGGCACTTCTAATATGTTTATTATTCAGGACGGAAATAATTTTGAGACGGATACTCAGTTGATTCCATTTTCGAAATTGTTTGGTGTTGAGGATTTTCAAAAGAACAACATCATTTTTCCAATTAATGAATTAAAAGAATACATACAGAATAATCTAAACCTTACTTGTGTATCTTGGGAAAGAACAGCTAATTATCATAAGATACTTTTCAACAATAAAATATTACCAATAGATCTTTCGCTCAACAGTAAAACTTTAGATAATTATGCTAAAATCATACAGGCTTTTTCCAGAGAATCTTTAGATGTTAGTAAAAGCTATAGTTTACAATCTTTCTTATTTGGAGATGATAAAGAACAAGAATTAATTAAAAAGTTTTATGATACCGTAGAAGAATTACAAGAAGACACAAGACAGTTTGAAAATAATTTGGAAGAAATAGAATCGTTAACCATCAAACAGACTCAACTTAGTAAGTTACTGGATTTAAAAACTACAAAAGAAGATGCTCAAATATTATATTTAAAATCTTCTTACAAATACTACATAAATCAAATTTCCATAAACTCGAATAAACTTCAAACTCTGTTAAGTGATTATTATTACAGTCTACAATCATTTCCTTTGTTGAAAGAAAATGTTTACGAAAAAATCACTTGGATAAAAAAAGAGTTAGAAAATATAGAATCAAAATGGGAAGAAGCTTTTAAAGCTAAAAATGAATTGGATAGTAAAATATTTAAAAGAAAAAAATTCTTCTCGTGGATGCTGGCGTTTAATTGTCCGCAAGAAGAGCTTATAGAAAAGTTCAATAAATACCATAAATCGAAAGATACTATAAACAAAATAAAAGAATTAGAAGAACTTTTAAAATCTAAAAATATTCTTACTGCATTCAAAAGCAATGAGTATAAGGAAAAAAATATAGTAAATCAAATTGATAAACAACTTGAGAAGTTAGAAACAGATTTAGAACTTAAGAATAAACTCAAAGCTTTAAATAATATTGATGACAAAAATTCTTTGGCTCATTGGGCTTTAGAATCATCAAGTGAACTAAACTTGAATCAGGAAGCCATTATTCGTAAATATCAGAATGAAGGTGTCAAAATAGAAACTCCGGTTGATTCCTCCAAAAAATATATTCCCACTCCTGAAGCGTTACTAAACAATATTGTTGTATATAAAAGTGAAGATAAGGCGTTTTGGCTTAATCTCAACGGTGTTATTGAATTTTTTTCAACGGATTTTTCTCCAATTTTCAATACTAAAGATAAAAGTAAGATAAAGGAACATTTTGAAAAAGAAACTACAAGTATTCTAAGTGATATTATGGGCTTAGAAAAAGTGATAAAAGAAAAAACAATTTTAAAAAATGTTTTCGAGAATTTAGAAACCCCCGATGGATATCTAAAAGCGTGGAATACTCAAACAGATTTGGAAGACCAACTTGAGACTCACGAAATGTACGATATAAATACAGAAGATTTCTTAGAATATTCCAATCTCTATACTCAAAATTCCATTGAGGAAGTTTATAAACAAAGTAAAGCGGTTTATTCTGAATTAAATATCAAGAGAAGCAATTTAATAACCCTCAAAGATAATTTAACAAGAGATTATGAAAACTTCTTTACGCCAGAGACTAGTCAAGAGATAGAAAATATTAAAAATAATCACGGTTTTGCTTTCGAAGAAAATTTTGACAAAAAACAGTTTTTCTCTTCTATATTAGATACTGAAGATTATTATAAAGAGTTCAATAAGATTTATCTTCAGGAAAAATCAAAATATGACACAACGGAAGATATCATTAAATTGGATAAAAGAATTGTAGAATTGACTTCAAACAAAAATGAGATATATTCACAAAATATTGATGCTTTAAAGGATATTTCCGATTCTTCAGAGGAGTTAACCCAGCAACTAATAGAAGAATTTAAAAACAATTATGATTCAACAAAAAATAATTACGATTTAGAATATAATCTCTTAGTTAGACAGTACTTAAAAAATAATGTAAATCGCTTCGAAAATACTGGAGACTTCCAGTCTTTATGTGAAGAGATTTTGCCATCCGAAATTTTGAATGACATTACCATATTAGAAAAAGAAGTTATTGAAAAAATAGGTAAACATCTTAAAGACATTAACTTAAAGAACCGGAGATTAAATAGTCGAAAACTTCAAAAACTTGCCGTTATCGTTGAAGAAGTATCCAGTGAAGTAAGTGACCAAAGAAATGATATCAGATTAATCAATAATTTTCTTAATTCTAGCGAAAAAGAAATAACAGGAGGTCACATAGTAAGTCTAGAGGATTTTAGTGAAGATTCATTTTCTTCTGGATGGATGAATACTTTTACCGATAATATTACTAAAGATTTTGAATTAGGTTTGGATGATTCATTATTTGAATCAGAAAAAGGAATTTCAAATGATTTGGAAAGATTTCCTTCTTTAAAAGAAAAATTATTAGAAGCATTTTACAGATCGGGTGGTTCGAGAAACTTAAAACCAAAAATTGAAGAACTATTGAATCCGAAATCGTATTATAATGTGAAATTTTCAATTAAAACAAATCAAGGCAAAAAGAACGATGGCAGTACGAGTCAGGCGTATGCTGCGATTGCTTTATTATGTATTGCGAAATTATCTTTATTAAATAAACAATTAAAAAATAAATTTATTGAATCTATTCGGTTTATGGCTATTGATGAAGCAGAAGGTTTAGGAAGTAATTTTGAGATGCTTTACAAAATTGCTCAAGCAAATGACTATCAGTTGCTGTCTCTATCTATTAATCCTAATAAAATTGATATAGAAAAACAAAACATATACTTACTTCATAATAGTCGAGAGGATGAAAAAGTTAATTATGATCCAATACCTATTTTTGGATCAACATTCAATAATTTATAAATTATGAGAAGCATTGAATGGAAGCATTTAAAAGGTCTTCATCAACTTTATGAAAATGGAAAGACTAAATTAAAAATTCTCAATAACGAGTATATTAATTTAGTACTGTTCAAGCAAAAAAAACTAATTAAGTTCCAAGAAGGAAATCATTCTGTTGTAATGGTTACTAACAAAAAAAGATTTGCAGATTTTTATGAGCAGAATTATTTAAAAACCTATAAATACTATGATGATTTTTTTACAGATTCCGGTATAGAAAATAATGCAAAGAAAACTTTCACAGAAGAAGATTTAAAAGCATTGGTCTTCATTTATTATAATAGAGAAGAGCTTAGAAATAATCTTACGACTCAAAAGAAATTCTCTGCGCAAGTTTTTAAATATGAAAATTCTAAATATTTGGAGAATAAACCAAGTTTGAAAAATGCTGTTTTACAATTGTTAGAAATTAACGTATTTCCAGAAGTAGATCCCAAAAATCAGCAATGGAGATTTATTGTCGATTGTTTAGATCCTAAATTCGTAGTATTATGCGAAAATCTTGATTGTCTTAAAGTGCCTATAGAATATCAGGAAAACAATATAGAGTTATGGTATGTAGGTGGAAATAATACAAAACCTTTAATACATATTTCACAAGACAAGTTAAATCTTCCGATTTATTATTTCTGTGATTGGGATTATAATGGTCTAAGTATTTATTCTCGGATAAAACAGATATTTAATGATAAGAACAAGAATATTGAGATAATACAGCCACTACCAAACGCCAAAAGGTTACCTGTTTCCGTAAAGCATCATAAAAGTGAATGGAATAAAGCTGATTTTTCCAATTTGACAAAGAATCATTTCACAGAAACTCAAGTTGAATTAATTAAGGAACTTATAACAAATGATGAATGGATTGAGGAGGAGTCTATGGATTTAATAGCAATTATGAAGGAAATCAATATTTAATATATAGTAAACAAAATGGAACAAATATATAATTCAGATAAACCGATTGATGATAAAAATAAGGATCGATTTAACAGAAATAAATTTTCTTCTAGAATATCTCAAACCATAATCAATAGAAAAAGTGATGAAGGATTAGTCATAGGACTATATGGAGTTTGGGGTGAAGGTAAAACTTCAGTACTTAATATGATTCAAAATGATTTAGAAGAGAAGGATGATATTTTTGTAGTAAAATTTAATCCTTGGAGATTTAAAGATGAAGATTCTCTGATCTTAAATTTTTTGAAAAATATTTCAATCGTACTAGATAGGGATTTAAATAATGCTAAAGAAAAATTCGGAGGATTTATAAAAAAGTATGGGATTGGAGTCGGAGTAGGTGTGCTAAATATCGATTTGACCAAGATTGGAGAAGCTCTTTCTGATACAGAATTGGAGAAATTAAAAGATCGAGTAAATGCATTTTTAAAAGAAAGTAAGAAAAAAATTGTTATAATTATTGATGATATTGATAGACTGGATAAGCAAGAATTATTTTCATTGTTTAAGCTAATTAAATTGACTGGAGATTTTTCAAATACATATTACATATTATCTTTTGATGATGAAATGGTTGCTTCTGCGATTGGAGAAAGATATGCTTCAGGAGATAAATTATCAGGATATAATTTTTTGGAAAAAATTATTCAAGTTCCTTTGAGAATACCACAAGCACAATCACAAGATTTACTAAATTATACTTTTGAGTTATTAAATAATGCATTTTCGGAAAATCAACTGGATCTACAAACTGAGGAGGCTCAAAAAATTGGGTCATTGATATCTCAAAATATTCTTCCAAGAATAAAAACGCCTAGACTAGCCATTAGATATGCGAATTCACTATCTTTTCTAATACCACTATTAAAAGGAGAAGTAAATAATTCAGATTTAATATTGTTTGAAGGAATTAAAATCTTTTATCCGGAATATTATGAATTTATTAAAAATTATCCCACATATTTTATTGAGTCTTACTATGGATATCGAGACTCTAAAGATAATGCTAAGGCTGAAGAATTAAAAAAAGAACTGGAAAAAATAAGTTCATCATACTCAAATAATGACAAAAAGGCAATTGAAAACTTACTGAAGGAATTATTTCCTTATACAAAAGAAGTTTTTGAAAACTATAGTTTTAGTAATGGTGACATTCGCTGGGAGAAGGAGAAAAGGATTGTATCACCCAAATACTTTAATAGATATTTTGTTTATAGTGTATTAAATGATGAAATTTCGGATGTATATTTTGATGAATACATTAAGTCTCTTACAGCAAAAAGCTTTGAAGAACTATCTAAGGAAACACTAGAAATAATTAAGAGAATTGGCCCTAATGATTTTTTAAGTAAAATTAGCTTCTATGAAGAAAAACTAAATTGGGATGAAAAGAAATGTCTTGTAAATCTGATAGCAGATTCACAAGATCAATTTGAGGGAATGAAGGGAGGGACATTTATGTTTGGATTTCATAATCCAAGAAAGGAAGCTGGAAGATTCATTGCCAGAATGCTTCAATCTCAAAATGATGAAAACGAAAAGCTTATTTTAGCTCAATCTTTATTAAAAATAAATATTCCGTTTACTTTTTCAAGCGAATTAATGTGGTGGTTTAAATATGGTAAAACAAATGGAATTCCAACATTTATTGGAAGTGATTTACAGAAATTAGAAAGAGAATTCATTGAACGAATCCTAGAAGAAGCATCACTTGATAATAGTAATATTTTTATAAAATTTGAAATTTCAATTTTCGCAGTACTTGACTATTGGTACGATTATGATAAAGACCAAGTATATCAATATTTTGAAAAGAACCTTTTAGAAAATAATAAAAATATTAGTAGAGATATAATAAATGCTCTCACAAGCACTATATATAGTTCATCAAATCCAGAACCTTATAAAGTTGATTTTAAAAAGGATTCTTATGAATTATTGAAAAAATATTATGATGTAGATAAATTATATGATGCTTTAATGGCAAATTATAAAGAAGAAATTGAAGAAGCAACTGTGCAATTTTTTGATATGGATGAAGGCCAAACTGAGTATAATGCAATGAGACAATTTGTTCATTGGTATAATGAAGATAAAAATAATTTGATCGAAGATAATAATCAATAATCTATTAGAGAACTTAATGGAAAATAGCCTTGGCAAAATTCAAATAGATGATAAGGTTTATTTTGCCGAATTGCAAACAAACCTTAAAGATGTTTTTAACCTTAAAATTTTAGAATTTGAATATACAGGTAGAATCAAAATTGATATTTGTATAGGATTTTTTGAGAATTTTGGTGAAATTACTTTAATCGCGGGAACAATTGGCTCAGCATCAGTCGGAGGTTTAAAGATTCATAGTTTTAAATTTGAGTATCTTATAAAAGGTGTTCATTTTCTTAAAATTGAAGATATAAAAGCTAATATTGTTAATTTTGAATCAGAAATTTTGAAAAAGGTATTTACTGATTCAATTCTTGATTTTGAGGGTAATCACAAGGAATTATCACTTAAACCGATAAAACTCGTAAATTCTTCCAGAATTAAAGTTAATTATTACAATGGTAAGAGAACAAGCTGGGAACGAAAACTTAAATATGCCGTTACTCAATATAAATATTTAAATGTAAAACATCTTGGAGGAGCAATAAATATTTGGGACTTGTGCAGATTGTTGGACAGAATTAAAGATTTATTCTACCTTATCGGATTTTCTGATGAAGAGTCAGATATTTATACATTCGTATACTATAATGGAAGAATTAAACAATATTTTGAACTTTTCGGTTGGAATTATAATATAAAACCTTCAAGATTTACCTATTTTAAAACTTACAATTTAAATTTTTTAGAACTTATTAGCCCAAATTCTATTTATGAATGGATTTTTAATGAAGAATATCAAAAATTATTTAAATTATTATTTGAAAAACATTTTTTGAAAGTTCATCATAGAGAATTGTCTTTTATAAATTCAGTATATGTTTTAGAAAGGTTTCACAGAAAGTTTATTGCTGAAAAGTCTTCTTTTGATAAAAGAATAAAATATTTTCGTCAATTATTTGAACAACTTTTACCTGAAAGAATTGATGTTAATCAATATTTAAACAAAATTGAACAAACTCGACATAATATTTCACATTTTGAAGATAAAATTAATGTGTTTAAAGGAATTGATTTATACTATGCATCTTTATATATTGAGATTGTTATAGTAATTTCAATACTTGAAAAAATTGGAATAAAATCTGAGCAAATTATTTCTCTAACTACATTTTCTAAAGAACATATTGACGGTATGTATTTGCATAATAAAAACTTGGAATATACTTTTCCATCCGAATTGTTTAGATGATTTATGAATAAAAGTAACAATTTAGCTTGAGTATAAGCGAATTATTAATATGTCTGAAAAATTTCAAATCTAGATTGGCAACTAAAAAAATAAAACAGAAAACAAAGATATTCGCTAACAAGTCCAATAGCTAAATTTCCATAAGGCTTTCTTTTTTTTCTTCTTTTCTTTTAAAAATATTTCAACGGTGAATCTCAGGCGCAAAGAGACGGATTAAATTCTTGGTTTTAACTCAAAAAACTTGTTCAAAATTTAGCAATCTTTACTTGCAAATCCGGACGAAAATTTCTACTTTTACTACGTAAAATTTTTATAATGGATTTTACCGCTTTTTGCAAATGCCCTATTTAAGGTCTTTCACAAGATGCTACAGCGAAATGCTTATCAATAAAAGGATGAGAAGAAGTTACAAAAACCCTCTCTCTCCGCTGGTTGAGAAACTAAAATAAGCTAAAACGCTGTAAACATCAATGTTTACAGCGTTTTTTGTTTTACGCTAGTATCAGAAAAAATCAAAAAAGGTCACGATTTATATGACCTTTTTCGTGACCCATCCTGAAAATTTGAAAATGGGTCACGAAAAATTCAGGGAATCCAGGCCAATAGGCAGTTTAACGCTTGTACATCTTGCAAAAAGTGGTAACAAAAACTAAATTATTAAACAATTAAAGTCACCACACAATGAACAAAATATTCAACCTGTTATTCTTTATAAAAAAGAATAAAATCCGAACAAACGGAACCGCTCCCACCTACTTAAGAATCACGATAGATGGCAAAGCAGCGGACATTGCATCGACCCGCAGAAATGGGATGTTAAAGCACATAAAGCAGTTGGCAACTCTCAGGAGGCGAAAACGCTTAATGTCTATCTTAAAACTTTGGAGCAACAAGTTTACGATTCTCACTACCAGATGCTGAAAGAAGAAGAATTTGTAACATCAGAAGGTTTAAAATCTAAACTGCTTGGAACCGATATTTCCACTCGAATGCTCATTCCTATTTTTCAGGATCATAATGATAAAGTGGAAGCACTAGTAGGTCAGGATTTTGCCGTTGGAACATTGGAGCGTTATAAAACATCGTTAAAGCATACACAGAAATTTCTAATCTGGAAATATAAAACTTCTGATATTAACATTACAAAGATTGACCACGCTTTCATCATGGATTATGATTTCTGGCTTCGTAGTGTTCGTAAATGTGCAAACAATACTGCAGTAAAATACATCAAGAATTTCAAAAAGATCATTCGGTTATGGCAAATGGATGGCTCTCAAAAGATCCTTTTCTAAGCTACAAAGCAAAGCTTAAGGTAGTGGAACGTCCATATCTTACCAAGGAAGCCAGTTTACAATTTTCGAACCTCCATACATTGCTATACTCATAGGCTATCCATAGAGAGTCAGTATTCACTATGCTTCTTGTACTTCTGCTCTGAGATAATTTCCTTCCTCGATCATTAAATCAACCTTGAACCTGGGCAGTTCGATGTAGGCTTCTTTCATCTAATCCTGACTTCATCAATTACCGTTAGAGATGTTTCACCTACGAATGTCCATTGAGTGTCAGTGGTACAATATGCTAAAAATTGATCGTAATTACCAGCAGCTATATAAGCAGTCGCTTTATTTAATATTTCTTTTAAAATTCATTGTACTTGTTTTTAATGAATGTTAGTAAGGTAATCTTAGGTTTATTGATTTATATACTCAACTGAAATTAATTAGATTCAAAGCCCAAATACATGGAATCTACCTTAAAGCTGATAGATCTTATTCCCGGATTTTGAAGTTTCTATATACCTGTTTCAATACATAAAAAATCAAAGGCCTCCTGTAGGAAGCCTTCGAACACCAAATCACAAAATATTAATATGAAAAAAATTTACTTATAAAGCAGTTGCAGTATAAGTTACTGTTTGCGTGTAAGTTCCCGCTGGTTTACCTAAAATATCAGCAGATGATGATTTCGCTGCAGGAATCGTGTAATCCAAATTCAGTGTTAATGAGCTTCCAAGTGGTGCATTTGTAACTAAGTTTTGATCAGTTGCAGATAAAACGACAGCATTTTTTGTTCCGCCCATTGTTCCGG
>Ga0157370_10000746_pt1 | contig 40645 bp, 24 predicted proteins | sample C35metaG_FD_113463 | JGI IMG/M metagenome (GOLD analysis project Ga0157370, IMG submission 113463) | Corn rhizosphere microbial communities from Kellogg Biological Station, Michigan, USA - C3-5 metaG | ecosystem: Host-associated > Plants > Roots > Rhizosphere > Soil | place: USA: Michigan... | reverse complement strand
TTACTTCTTCCCACTCTTCCGCGAAGCTGGTGAAGATCACTTAGCCCAAAATGATGCGCATTATTCACTATAATGGTATTTACATTCGGAATATCTACACCACTTTCAACGATGTTTGTGCAGATTAAAACGTCGTATTTCTGATCTATAAAATCAAGAATTGTTTGTTCCAGTTGTCCACCTTCTAATTGCCCGTGAGCATAAGCAATGCTCAGATCAGGACACAATCCCTGAACCAATGTTTTCATTTCCTGCAAACCATGAACACGGTTGTGAATAAAGAAAACCTGGCCACCTCTTTCCACTTCATAATAAATCGCATCCCGGATGAAATCCTGGTTAAATACATGTACTTCTGTTTGAATTGGTTGCCGGTTTGGCGGAGCTGTATTAATGATGCTGAGGTCTCTTGCTCCCATCAAACTAAATTGTAAAGTTCTTGGGATAGGCGTTGCCGTTAGTGTCAAAGAATCTACGGTAGTACGAAGCTGTTTTAATTTTTCTTTTGCAGCAACACCAAATTTTTGTTCTTCATCAATTACCATCAGCCCCAGATCTTTGAATTTTACATCTTTTCCCAACAAGGAATGGGTGCCAATAATGATATCAATTTTTCCTTCTTCTAATTTTTTTAAAGTTTCCTTCTTTTCTTTAGATGATTTAAACCGATTCAGATAATCGACAGTAACCGGAAAGTCACTTAATCTTTCACTGAAAGTTTTGTAATGCTGGTAAGCCAAAATGGTAGTAGGAACCAATACTGCAGCCTGTTTTCCGTCTAGACATGTTTTAAAAGCTGCCCTGACCGCTACCTCGGTTTTACCAAAACCAACATCACCACAAACCAACCTGTCCATAGGCGATTCTTTTTCCATATCCAGTTTTACATCTATTACGGCTCTGCTTTGATCAGGGGTATCTTCATAAAGAAAGGAAGATTCCAATTCCGTTTGCATATAATTATCCGGCGAATGCGCGAAGCCCTTGTGGCTCTTTCTTTCGGCGTATAATCTGATAAGATCTGTTGCAATATCCTTTACCTGCTTCTTGGTCTTATCTTTTAATTTATTCCAGACATCGCTTCCTAACTTGTTCATTTTTGGAACCGTTCCTTCCTTGCCGCTGTACTTACTTATCTTATGAAGTGAAGAAATATTTACATACAAAAGATCCCGGTCTTTATAAAGAATCCGCACTGCTTCCTGCGTTACTCCATTTGCTTCGATCTTCTGTAAGCCACTGAATATGCCAACTCCATGATCAATATGAGTAACATAATCGCCCGGTTGCAGCTCGCGAAGCATCTTTAAAGTGAGCGCTTTATTTTTATTGAAAGCTTGTTTCACCCTGTATTTGTGATAACGTTGAAATATTTCATGATCAGTATAGCAAACAATTTTCAGATCATTATCAATAAAACCTTCATGAATGGAAACCGGAATGGGAACAAACTTTATTTCTGTATTCTGATCGCTGAAAATAGAATGTAATCTTTCTAATTGTTTTGGATTTTCTGCGAAAATAAAAATGTTGTATTTCTTTTCTTCAAACGATTTTAAATTCTCAATCAGCAGTTTGAATTGCCGGTTAAATGCCGGTTGTTGCTGAATAGAAAAATTAATTTCATTTCCTTTTGAAAAATATTTTTTGTTGCCAAATTCAATAATATGCCGTTGTTGAATTTTTTCTTCTAACAGTGACGCACACACAAAATCCTTTTCTGAAACTTCTTTTACCTGGTTTAATTCATCTTCATCTTCCTGCCTGCTTTTATTAGCTGATGCCTCATATGTTTTGCCTGATATTTGCTCTTTCAAATCTTCTTCCTGTTGTTCAATGATCTGTTTTATAAACTCCCAGTCCTCACTCCATACAACCGTATTCTCCGGTAAAAAATTAAGAAGAGACACTTTTTCACCACTTGAAAATTGGGTTTCAACATTAGGAATTATATTGACTTGCGAAAGTCTTCGTTCACTCAATTGAGTTTCTGGATCAAACAAACGAATGCTATCAATTTCATTTCCAAATAATTCTATGCGATAGGGCTTCTCATTACCGTAAGAATAAATATCGAGAATGCCGCCACGAACAGCAAACTGGCCTGGCTCATAAACAAAATCGCTTCTGCTGAAACCGTAGTCCACGAAGCGTGACAGCAATTCATCTACTTTTATATTTTCTCCCTGCTTGAAAGAAATAATATTCTGGGAAAGCGTTTTTGATAGAACTACTTTTTCAAAAATTGCTTCAGGATAAGTAACCAAAACTTTTTTATTTCCACCTGCACTCAATTTGGTCAACGCTTCTGTTCGAAGCATCACATGACTGCTGTTGAGCTGATGAAAATTCTTTTTGTTTTTAAAAGAAGAGGGAAAATAAAAAAGATCGAGAGCGCCTGTAATGTTTTCGAGGGTGTTATGAAAATAAGCCGCTTCTTCCGCGTCTCTTAAGATCACCAAATGATTAATCTGCGAAGAGATGGAATGATTAAAAACTGCTGATAAAATAAATTGCGAAGCACTTCCATGAAGGCCTGAAAGGTGGATGTGTTGCGGATTGGACAATAAAATCCTGTCCGCAATTGAAAAAATGCGGGAATCAGTTGAATAACTATTCATCAACACATCAAGATTCATCCATCATCCTTTTTCTGAAAGAATGCAAAGGTAAGATTTTGATTTTTTTATTTTGCAAATGGAATCCTGACAAGAGTTTTTATAACATCTCTTTGCATTTTTATTTTTCATTCAAAATATCATTTGTATTTTACTGAAAATTCTCTGCATGTTAGAACCATGGCGTAATGGCACTGTCATTCGGATCGAAGACGAAACGTATAATACGAAGCGTTTTTTTATCCGGGTAAATGAACTGGAATCGTTCAATTTTAAAGCGGGTCAATTTGTTACGCTCGACCTTCCGATTCATGAACAGAAAAATAAAAGATGGCGAAGTTATTCCATTGCAAGCTGGCCTGACGGAACAAATGTATATGAACTGTTGATTGTTTTATTGGAAGGCGGTGCAGGAACAACTTATTTATTTAATGAAGTGAAAGTGGGCTCTGAGCTTGTCTTTCGCGGTCCGCAAGGTGTTTTTGTCTTGCCTGAAAATATTGAAAAGGATATCTTTTTTATTTGTACCGGCACCGGCATCGCACCGTTCAGAAGTATGTTGAATTTTATAAAGTTACATGCTGTTTCTCATAAAGATCTTTATTTGATATATGGCTGCCGCACGCAAAAAGATTTATTGTATTTTGATGAAATGAAAGCATTGCAAAACGATTTGGACAATTTTTATTTCATACCCACGCTTAGCCGGGAAGCCTGGGATGGACACACAGGTTACGTTCATAATTTGTATGAAGAAATTTGTAAAAAAAATAATGATGCCTGCAAAAGCCTGGAAGAATTAAAACCGGCCTCTTTTTATTTATGCGGCTGGAAATTTATGATTGATGATGCGAGAAAGAAAATTGCTGATTTAGGATATGACAGAAAGTCGGTTCATTTTGAATTGTATGGATGACTTTTGCTAAATAAGAAAACACCATATTTTTTTACTAAAGATGAATTTGTCATTATGATTTTCATTCAAAAATTGTTTAGTTAAAACTAAAAAAATCAATTATGAGAAAAAGTAACCTCCGTGCAATGGCCATTTCGTGTTTTGTAATAGCCTTATCTGCTTTCAATTTTTCTAATCTAAAAGGAAGTGAATGCATCAGATCCATTCATGTTGTTACTCTTTTGGTTTGTGGAATGGGAATTGGCCTGTTTCTTACCAGTCTTTTTGGAGGTCTTATAAAAAAGAAAAAAGAGGTTAATGTAGATTAGGAAGATGTTTAGTCTCCTATTTTCTGATTGATCAATTTTATTACATCAGTCAATGAAATTCTTTCCTGCAGCATCGTATCTCTGTAGCGGATTGTAACAGTATTATCGTCCTTTATCTGATGATCTACTGTTACGCAAAATGGCGTTCCAATTGCATCCATTCTTCTGTAACGTTTGCCAATACTATCTTTTTCTTCATAAAAAGTATGAAAACTTTGTTTGCATTCATTCATTAATCGTTTCGCAATTTCAGGCAAGCCGTCCTTTTTTATTAAAGGAAGAATGGCCAGTTTGTAAGGCGCAATCTTCGCAGGAATTCTTAAAACTACACGGCTGTCTTCGCTTCCATCTTCCTTCGTCCATTTTTCTTCCGCATAAGACATCGATATAACGGTGAGGAACAAACGATCCAGGCCAACAGAAGTTTCAACCACAAACGGAATATAATTTCCGTAAGGCTTTCCATCTTCTTTCAATTCGTTATCAAAATATTGCAATTTCTTTTTGCTGAGTTCCTGGTGTTGTCTCAGGTCAAAATCAGTCCGCGAATGAATGCCTTCCAACTCTTTAAAACCGAACGGGAATTCAAACTCAATATCTACGGCGGCATTGGCATAATGCGCAAGCTTCACATGATCGTGATAGCGTAATTTTTCTGCAGGAATACCCAGGCTTTCGTGCCATTTTAATCTTGCCGCTTTCCAGTATTCATACCATTCTAATTCTGTGCCGGGGCGAACAAAAAATTGCATTTCCATTTGCTCAAATTCGCGCATTCTGAAAATAAACTGCCGTGCTACAATTTCATTTCTGAAAGCCTTTCCTGTTTGAGCAATGCCAAAGGGAATTTTCATTCTGCCGGTTTTTTGCACATTCAGGAAATTTACAAAAATCCCCTGTGCAGTTTCTGGTCGTAAATAAATAGTATCCGCTTCACCGCTTACGCTTCCCAGCTTTGTATCAAACATTAAATTGAACTGACGAATCTCAGTCCAGTTGCAGGTTTCGCTAACGGAACATTTTATATTATTTTCTTCAATCAGATTTTTCAATCCTGCAAAATCATCTTTTGATAACATTTCATCCATTGTTTTCAACAGAGCAAATTCTTCTTCTTTTTTCCCTTCATGGGCTAATTTTTCGGCATGAGATTCTATCAAATGATCGACGCGATAGCGCTTTTGGCTGTCTTTGTTATCGATCATCGGATCGCTAAAATTATCAATGTGTCCGCTGGCTTTCCAGGTTAGTGGATGCATAAAAATTGCAGCATCGATCCCTACAATATTTTCATGAAGTTGAGTCATGCTTTTCCACCAATAATCGCGGATATTCTTTTTTAATTGAGCGCCGTTTTGCCCATAATCATACACTGCACTCAATCCGTCATAAATTTCACTGGATGGGAAAATGTATCCATATTCTTTGCAATGAGCGATGATTTCGTTAAAATTATTGGTTTCGTTTGCCATAAGACGCCAAAGATAATGAGAGTAAAGTTTTATTAAGATGTGAAGTTTTGAAAAACTAATTAAAAAAATAAAAATCGCCTGAGATTACTGTATTTATTTTAAATCCAGCTTTATCTGCAACTCATCCAATTGTTTTTCATCAATTGTAGAAGGTGCGTCGATCATCACATCACGGCCGCTGTTATTTTTTGGAAAAGCGATAAAATCGCGGATGGATTCGGAGCCCCCTAAAATCGCACAAAGTCTGTCGAACCCAAATGCAATGCCACCATGAGGGGGAGCGCCATATTCAAATGCGCCTAAAAGAAATCCAAATTTATGTTGGGCTTCTTCTTTGCTCATTCCCAGGGCTGCAAACATTTTTTCCTGCAGGTCTCTTTGAAAAATTCTGATAGATCCTCCACCAATTTCGTTGCCGTTCAAAACCATGTCATAAGCATTGGCTTTAATTTTTGAATAAGGATGCTCCAGGTATTTTTCTGCATTTTCAATCAAAGGATTATTGTTGATCATAACGGGAATATCTTCCGGTTTGGGAGAAGTAAACGGATGATGACGTGCCACCCATCGATTACTTTCCTCATCATATTCAAAAAGGGGGAAATCTGTTACCCACAACAGTTTAAATTCTTCCGCTTTGCGCAAACCAAGTCTATCGGCCATGTGTAAACGCAATTCACTTATGGCTTTTCGTGTGCGTTCTTCTCTGCCTGCCAAAATCAAAATAAGATCGCCTGGGTTTGCTTTGCTGAAATCTGCTAACGATTTTAATTGATCAGCATCAAAGAATTTATCAAAGCTGCTTTTTAAAGTCCCGTCGATATTATATTTTACAAATGCCAGCCCACCCATTCCAAGTTGTGGACGCTTTACCCATTCAGTTAATTCGTCGGTTTGTTTTCTTGAATAATCGCTGCACCCTGCTACAGATATGGCTAATACGGTTTCTCCATTCATAAATACAGGAAACTGCGTATGATTCAATTCTTGAAAATAATTCTTTCCTTCGACTTTTAGATTCGCGATCTTCATGTCAAATCTTATGTCGGGTTTGTCATTCCCATAATTGCGCATCGCATCTTCCCAGCTCATTCTTGTCACCGGTTCTTTGTAATCGATATTTTTTACTTCTTTGAAAATATATTTAATCAAACCTTCAAACATTTGCAAAATATCTTCCTGTTCTACGAAGGACATTTCACAATCTATTTGGGTAAATTCCGGTTGTCTGTCGGCTCTCAAATCCTCGTCACGAAAGCATTTTACGATCTGGTAATAACGATCGTAACCGCTTACCATCAGCAATTGTTTAAATGTTTGCGGGGATTGCGGCAGCGCGTAAAATTCTCCCGGGTTCATGCGGCTGGGAACCACAAAATCTCTTGCACCTTCCGGAGTTGATTTGATCAAAAAAGGAGTTTCAATGTCCATAAAATTATTCTGATACAAATAATCTCTGGTAGCACGTCCAACTGTATACCTCAACTCAAGATTTTTCTTCACTGCATGTCTCCTCAGATCAAGATAACGATACTTCATTCTCAGATCATCACCGCCATCCGTATCGTCTTGTATGGTGAAAGGAGGAACGTTTGACTTATTCAAAACTTTAAGTTGCTGGACAAGAATTTCAATATCGCCGGTAGGAATATTAGGATTTTTATTGCTTCTTTCAGAAACAATTCCTTTTACTTCAATTACAAATTCGCGCCCCAAAGGGTTTATATTCAATTGCTCAGTAAGTTTTTCATTAAACAACAATTGAGTAATTCCGTATCTGTCGCGAAGATCAATAAAAGTGATGCTTCCGAATTTTCTGATCGTTTGCACCCAACCCGCCAAACGAACTTCTACATTAACATCTTTAAGTCGTAACTCACCGCACGTGTGTGTTCTATACATTTTTTGTTTCCCCGTTTTTTTTGATTGTTTTTTGTCTCATTAAAAGATTTTGCTTAGGAAAAGCAATTCCTTTTAAAGGTTGCAAAGATAAAGTCTTCAAAACGGAATTGATTTTTTTAGAAAATTTTTATCAGTTTTTCCTTGTAGGCAGTAAACGATGAAATAAATGAATTTCTATTTTTTTATTTCACGTTCACTCTTACTCCTTCACTGTGAGCTGTGAATTGCGGCGCATACATACATTGAATGGTTGTAATGCCATTGCTGAAATTTCCTGCATTAGTAACGAACATTGGATATTCAAAAACATAAGTTCCTTTGTTTAAAGAAGCAAAGAAAAAATTGGTGCTTACATCTTTGGTGGTTTCATAATAGCCAAGACCGCCCTGGTATTTGTATTGACTGATTACGTTGGTTGGTTCCATGCAAGAGGCGCGCATATCTTTCATGTGAACATATTCCATATCACGGTCAACACGAAGATCAATGCGAACTTTTATTTTATCGCCAATGTGTAATTTATCGCCATCATTTACCGGAATCAAAACCGGTCCTTTATCAGAATTCTTTTCAATAAATAATTTTTTAGATAGTTTCAATGGTGTTTCTGAAAAAGAAATTTTATCTAAATCCTCAAAATATTGCCAATATACAGAACCCCATGAAGGTAATTGCGTATTATCTTTTGATGAAGATGAAACAGTGACATTTATATTTCCCATTTCGGACTTTACTTTATCGCCGTTGATTTTCCTTTTGAAATATCCGGTACCAGGTTTTTGTTTTTCTTCTTTGCTGTTAATCGTTGTATTTCCTAATTTGATTACAATATCTTTTTCTTCTGACAACCAATTTGTCCCTTGCAGCAAAAGGGCGTAACATGCATCAGCAGTGGCTTTGGTTGTTTCCCAATTATTGGTTTGCTTGTTTTTCAGCAGCCAGGTTTTTAAATCACCTATCGTTTTTTTGTCTTTGTCAATCTCAGTAAATGCTTCTATCATTAATGACTGAGATTCTATCGGGGCCTGGTACCACCAGTAACCTTTGCGATCCCACTCTTTCCAATACATTCCCAATTGCTGATTGTTTATTGAATTTTCTTTTAATGATTTTATAATAGCTGTTGCAGTTGAAGTTTCATTTGTTCTGTGCAATGCCAAAGCAATCATTCCCTGCATATATTTACTTTCATTCAGCCAATATTTTTTTGCTTCATTACGGTAATAGTTGTAAGCGGTTTCTGTTTCTTTTGCAACCGGATATTCAGAAAAAAAACTGCGCATATATAAATACTGAATGGCAATAGCAGAAAGATTATTCTTGCTTAAATCAGGTTTGTTTTTCATCAAATTATCATAATCTTCCCTCAGTCTTTTATCTAAATATGGAACGGCTTTATCCAAAATAGATTGGAGCTGTATTCGCTGGTTTACAGGAATAGCATCTAATTTTTTCAAATGCCCAATTCCTGTTACAATATACTGAGTCATGTAGCGGTTGTCAGGACCACCTTTGAACCAAACAAATCCTCCGTTTGGTGATTGCATTTCTTTCAGGTTATCAATCGCTGACTGGAATCGAAGACTCATTTTTCCCGTGTCAAAAAGCAACGCAATGTTTTTCTTTTGTTGTGCCTCATTTTGCGATTCCAAAATCCATGGCGTTTCTTCTATTAATACAGATTTTAATTCTTCATCTTTTTGAAGATTGCTCATCAAAGCAGAAGTATCTGTGGTTTTCCATTTTTCAAAAATGGCCTTTATTCGTGGAGAAGAATTTACAATTTTTAACGCAAGTGCATTCGCATAAAAACGATTAAAAGTTTGCTCTGTACATTCATAGCGATATTCCATTAAATAAGGTAAAGCCCGAATGGCATACCATGCAGGATTGGTGGTATACTCAACTGTTAAACCATAATCGGTAAGGGTTTTAGACGAATCAGAATAAAGCAGTTTTTCAAATGTAAACTCTTTACTTCCGTCGCCACTCATTGGCAACGGCATTGTTTCTGTTACGAGCATCCTGTTTGTCATTACAGGAATTGCCGCTTCTTCGCCGTCGCTTACATTACCTGCTTTTGCAACAATTCTATAAACAACTGCATCATTAAAATTTTGCGGAATGTCAATATTAAAACTTACTCCTGCGCTTTGTCCGGCCGCTACTGTAAATGCTTTTACAGGATTTGTATTTTTAAACCATCCATCCACCGGATTCATTGTAGAAGCATCTAATAATTGCAATTCTGCATTTCCGCTTAATTCTTTATCACTCATATTTACAATCTTGGCGTTGAATTCCATCTTGTCTCCTTCACGTAAAAACCGTGGTGCATTTGGCTGAACCATTAAATCTTTTTGGGTGACAATTGTTTTTTCTGCATAGCCGCTTGCCAGGTCTTTTGTATGTGCCAGGGTCATCAGTTTCCATTGTGTAAGCGCTTCAGGCATGGTAAAACTAAATTCAATATTTCCGTCTTTATCTGTTCTTAACTCTGGGAAAAAGAAAGCAGTTTCGTCGAATTTTTTTCGAATTTGAATTTGGGATTGATCAATGTGTTTGGATGTTTGATTTTCATCGACGGCAGCAAAAGCGACTGTATCCATTTGAACCCCTGGCACTTTTCCTGAAAGGCTGGAAACAGCAGCTTCGGTTAAATTTTCCTTTTTCATCATTGAAGGTGCAGCAATTTCCATATCTTCTGAGCTTCTACTTCCATAAACCATATCATTAGATATATTACTGATTCCTCTTTTCATAATATGCTTGCCATATAAATAATATTGTGGCAAATAATTCAACACATCATAATTCTTTTCTTTTTGAGGGATCATTTTTTCACTCCAGTATTTTTCAAAAGAATTTACACCAATAAAATTCTGTTGCCCTTGCCAACTATTGTATCCATTGTAGTTTGGCCAAATGTCAAGCTTGTTCCATGAATGCGGTTTGAATTGGTCCAATGAAGCGTCATACATGCTTGCCAGCATTTCTGCCGCAATTTTTTGTCCTTTATTACCTGTTATTTTTACTTTCCATTTTTCTTCGCTTCCCGGTAAAGTTTTATCACGATAAGTGTCAAAAGAAATATTCAAATCTTTGTTGCTCCAGGGCACGTTTATCGTATTTGAAACTGCATAGAAACGATTGTCCTTTACAAAAAATTCATTGACACCAAACCCACCACGGTCGTCTTCGGAGATTTTAAAATCAAAAGTTTTTTTAGCATTGTTCAAAGAAATAAAATTGAAGCTCGTACTTGTTTTATCGCTGCTTTGTTGCCCCTCTCCGGTCGTCTTTGTTCTATTAATTTCCTGAATTAAAAGCACGTTATCTGCGGCACTTCCCGTAATAAGTTTTGCTGTTTCTCCCGGTTCAACTTTATTTTTTTGCAGATAATTCCAAACATATTCCGGAGTAGAAAGTGTATTGGATTTTGAATCATAAACCTGGAAATATTTTACATCTTTCACTTCCTGTCCGTACTTATCTTTTGCCGTTGCTTCTACAACATACCAGCCTTGTTGAAAAGTTGAAGGTTGAAAACTGAAGATTGAAAGTTGGAAAACACTGTCGGTTTTTGAATAAGCCAATTCTCCTTTTGCCCAGGATTCTTTTTTGGTTTCATCTTTGTACTCGTCATGGGGAAAATATTTTATGAACTCATTTTTAGTAAAAATAAATTCATCTGGTTCATCCCATAATCTTTGCCTGATAAGTCTTTCTGGTGATTGCAGTTTATAAATCTTCACATCTGCTTTTACAGTTTCTGGTTTGCCACTCAGGTTTTTGCTGCTGATAGAAATGCTTTTTAAACTGTCCTTACTAATAACATCTTCGGGTAAAACAATTTGCAAATTCAAAGATTTATAACCAACAGGAACAGTGATATCCGCGCTTCTTGTTTCGCCATTGATATCTGTAACATCCGCTTCTACTTTATAATCAAAAACAGGGTCTGTGTTTTTACCAATGCTTAAATCAGCAATAGCAGCAAATTTTATTACAAACTTTCCATCGGCATCGGTGGCCATTTCTCCGTGCGCTATTTGCGTTGGCTTTGTTTGTGGAAACCCTTTTCTCCAGAACAACCAAGGATAAAGGAAGCGCGCCACTCTTGTAACACGATAAGAAACTTTAGCGCCGTCAATATTATTGCCTGCATATGCTTTTGCGAAACCTTTTATACTAACAGTGTCGCCTAGACGAAAACTGCCTTTTGCTTTTTCAAATTCTGTATAAAATTTCGGTCGTTTATATTCTTCAACTGAAAAAGAAACCGATGAATTCTCATATTCTTTTACACCAATATTAAATTCGCCATTCAATTTATTTTCCGGTATTTTAAACTCTCCATCGAATGAACCCAAATCGTTTAATAATACTTTTACTGAATCTATTTTTTGATTATTGGCGTCAGAAAAAATAATGTCTAATGAATCTTTTGATTGAAGAAGGATTGATTTTTTTGTTTTAAAATCTTTGGTAACACCGATTCCTTTAAAATAAACAACTTGCCCCGGACGGTAGATGCTTCTGTCGGTAAATAAAAATACTTTTGCGTGGTCTTCGTCAAATTCCTTTTGGGCTTCATAGCCGTGATCATTTTGCCCATTGTAATAATTGTAATAGATGTATTGATAGTCATCTAAAAATAACCGGTCGTTTTTGTAAGTGATCTCAAGCCTTATATTTTGAGAAGAATTCTTCCCGTCTTTAATTTCCGGCAATTTAAAATACCCATTTTTATCAGTAGTAAAATCCGCTTGTTTTGTTAAAGTATTATTTCGTGTGGTGTAATCATATTTCTGGTTCCACACTTGCACATTAGCAGCGATCAAAGGCTGTCCAGTAGTGCGATTCAGAACAAAATACTGGAGTCCGCTATTGATAAAACTTATATTTGAAACATAAAAATATTGTGCTGCCATCGGATTTTTATCAAGACTGAAATTTTCATCAGCGCTTCCAATCAATGCGTATTCCCCAACGGGTAAAGCATCAATTTTTACTTCTACCGAATGAGAAAAATAATCATTCGTTTTTGGCAAATTCTGTTTCCATGTTCTGAGATTTTTTAAAGAAATTAATTTTTGGAAAAGTTTATCGTTGTCATATTCTTTTTGCAAACTCATTTTCAATTCAGGAGTTAAAGAAATAATCCTGAAATAAACGGTATTAAAATTCTGGTAATTTACCAAGGTTCTGAACGGATGTCCGGGAACATTTATTTTTTCTGTAGTGAGATCTATTGAGGGGTGTGCAATTGTTTTTAAAAGATTCTGCGCATTAATACCACCTTCACTTTTTGGAAGCATCCTCACCAGATTATCCAGAATTTCTTTTGCTTTTAGGATTGTGTATTCTGAAGCTGACTCACCATTTTGGTGCGCCTGAATTGCTTTGTTATAAATATTTTGAGCAATCAGAAATGTGGCTTGAGCTGATAAAGGATTATCTGTATATTTTTCGCTCAAATGTTTTAGTACAGCGATATACAGCGAGTCTTTGTTTTGCATTACAGCATACTGGTTTACAAAATTGATTCGTTCAAGGTCAGCATCAATCAGGGCATCCGGATTTTTATCTTTTTGATGAAACGAAAGTAATTTTTGAAAAATAATCAGTGCTTTCTGATGAAGAGAAGTAGAATCTCTGGAAACAAAATCGGCATTTATAAATTCGTTTACCGGTGCATAAGCAACCGGATTATTTATTTCGAAAGCATAAGCGGGACGCGCGATATCACGTTCATCATTTTTAAAATACTCCAATGCACGATGAGCCAGCAAGTCAAATAGAGTGGGACGAAGATTACGAACATTTCCTTTTAAAATAATCGGATCAAACGGTTCTAATTTGGTTTGTTGTAAAAGCGTTTCATTCTTTAAAGAGGCAACATATAATTCTGCAATTTTCTGATGCAAATCATCTGATGTCCATGTGGCAATATCTTTTTTATCAAAATTTATAGTGTTGGTCCGTTGATACAATTTGTATCTGTTTTGCTTAAAATAATTCCAATACAATTGGGCTGTAATGCCTTGTAATATTGACTTTTCCGGTTCTTTTGCAATTGAAATTTCTCTTTCCAAAGAGTCAATACCTTTAGCGGAAGCATCTTCTTCAATATTCTGCCGCAGATTTATTTTAAATAATAATGCTTTGATAATTTCCGCATCATCATTATTTTTTTTCGCATCATTATAAATACTTTTAACTTCCTTCAAAGCCGATTTTGTCAGGCCTTTTTTTGAAAATTTTCTACTTTTTTCCACTGCGCATCATAATTACTTTTTGTTTTTTGTGCCAGTGAAATTGAAAAACAAAAGCAGAGAATCAGGGTAAAAAAAGTAATAGACAAAAACGGAAATTTCAACTGCATGAAAATGAATTTATTTTAAAGATGAAAAACTGTGCCAGGTGGTTGTATGAGAAAATCAAATTACCTTTTCAGGTAGATGCAAAGAAAGATTTATTTCACAAAGATTTTATGAGGATAATTTTTCTTAGAGAAACAATTACTCTTTAGAGATGAGAGAATGAAAATTTTGATACAGTAAACAGACAATATGGTAGATTCTTATTTTGATAACAGGAATGTTATTCAAGGACGACACCACCTAAGACGCTTGATGCATCGTACATTATTTCAAATTGTGGTAGACCTTTTGGACATCTTCATCCTGCTCAAGATTATCAACCAGTTTTAAAACTTCATTGGCGTCTTCTTCAGAAAGTTCTACCGTTGTTGTTGGGATTCGTGTAAGCTCTGCCGTAATAACGTTGATCTTTTTTTCTTCCAAAGCTTTGCTCATGTTGCCAAATTCGTTGTAAGGAGTGCGGATAATAATATTGCCTTCGCTGTCTTCCCCAATTTCTTCAAGGCCATAATCGATGAGTTCGAGTTCGATCTCTTCAATATCAAGTCCCTCATTTTTAATTTTAAATTCCCCCATATGAGTGAAAGAAAATGCCACGCTTCCGCTTGTACCTAAAGATCCATTTGATTTATTAAAGTGCATACGAACATTTGCAACAGTTCTTGTAGGGTTATCGGTTGCAGTTTCTACCAATAATGCAACACCGTGCGGAGCATATCCTTCGTAAAGCACTTCATGATAATCAGTTTTATCTTTTCCCATTGCGCGCTTGATTGCTGCATCCACGCGGTCTTTGGGCATATTTACTGCTTTTGCATTGATGATACAACGGCGCAAAGCAGAGTTATTATCAGGATCAGGACCTCCTTGTTTTACGGCAATATCTATTTCTTTCCCAATACGGGTAAATTGTTTGGCCATTTTATCCCAACGGGCAAACATCGTGGCTTTTCTTACTTCAAAAATTCTTCCCATTTCCGTTTAAGGTTTTTGTTAACTACTGTTTTCGCAGTCGGGCAAAACTAAAATCTAAAATGTGAAATCAAAAATTAAAAATCTGTTTAAATTGAGAAAATCAATTTTTGATGTGAGGATATCTTATTTTTTAAAATAAATATTTATAATTTCCCTCAAATTATTCTTTTTGGAAAGTTTTTTTACATCAAATAATTTTGCGCGCATTTTTATTATAAACAAATAAATTCCTGGAAAGGTACGGCTATGAAAGTAATGAAGTTTGGAGGCACAAGTGTTGGGAAGCCTGAAAGAATGGCGGAGATCAGAAAACTGATCACAAAAGATGAAGAACCGAAGATAGTTGTTTTAAGCGCCTTGAGCGGCACTACCAACGCGCTAACAGAAATAAGTGACGCTCTTTCAAAAAGTGATCGAGAAGCTGCAAAAAAGCGTATTGACGCGTTGGAAGATCATTATCAGAATTTTGTAAAAGACCTGGTAAAGAGCGAAGAATTTTATCAAAAAGCAAAAGAAATACTTGCAGAACATTTTGAGTTTTTAAATATTATTTTGAAGATTTCCTACAGCGAAGCGTTAAACAAAGATATTCTGGCGCAAGGCGAATTATTGAGCACCAAACTATTCAGCATTTATTTGCAGGAACAGAAAATCCCTCATGTATGGCTTGCTGCACTTGACTTTATGAGCATTGATGCTTCATGTGAGCCCCAGGTTGCAAGTATCAAATCAAAATTGTCTTTGTTGCTGGATACGCACAAGGACAGTAAACTTTTTATCACACAAGGATATATTTGCCGCAATTCAAAAGGCGAAGTTGATAATCTAAAACGCGGTGGAAGTGATTACAGTGCTTCATTAATTTCGGCTGCGGTTAATTCATCAGTTTGTGAAATCTGGACCGATATTAATGGCATGCATAATAATGATCCACGAATTGTTAAAAATACCAAACCGATCAAACATTTATCTTTTGATGAAGCCGCTGAGCTTGCTTATTTCGGTGCAAAAATTTTGCATCCGGCAAGCATTTGGCCTGCCCAATTTTTTAATTTCCCGGTAAAATTGCTGAATACAATGGAACCTGAAGCGGCAGGAACACTGATCGAAAGCCATTCAGAAACTGAAGGAGTGAAAGCAATTGCTGCAAAAGATAATATCACGGCGATAAAAATAAAAAGCAGCAGAATGTTGCTCGCTTATGGGTTTTTGAGAAAGATTTTTGAGGTATTTGAAAAATACCAAACACCGATTGATATGGTTACGACTTCTGAAGTTGCGGTCTCACTAACCATTGATAATAATACCTTTTTGAAAGAAATTATTAAGGAACTGGAAATGTTTGGAAGTATTGAAATCGATACCGATCAAACGATCGTTTCAATTGTAGGTTATCATATTTCCAAAACGGAAAATCTTTTGGCAAAAGTGTTTGATAGCTTAACAGAGATTCCCGTGAGAATGGTAAGTTTTGGTGGAAGTCAGCATAATATTTCTATCCTTGTTTCGTATGAAAACAAAGAAAAAACTTTGCAATTGTTGAATAAAGGGTTGTTTGAGTAAGATTTAAAACCTAATTCCAACTTTAGTCTCTTGCGACTATAGATTTACCGTTCTTATTGCTGATATTTTTGTTAATTGAACATGATTCTAATCATAAACGCTTGTTAATTGGCGAAAATCGCCTTTAAAATTGTACTTTTGCGGCATTCAAATTTTAAAGATGGAATCTGCAGAAAATATTTTATCAATCGCTCTCAACCATCCTGTAATGCAGGAAGAGATGGAATTGGTTCAACACAGCTCTCAAATGATTCCCGGATCTGTTCAATATGTGATCAATCGTTACCGCAAATCTCCCAATGTTTCCATTGAAGAAACTGCGATGATGGTTTATAATTACAATGAAGAAGATGAAAAATCCGGAAATCTTGAATTGGTTTTTTGTATGGAAGGAAACCGCTATTGCAAACAAAAAGATACGGAATGCAATTTTTGCAAACATTCACAATCGCATAATTGTGGAGAACTAGTAGATACAATTGATGTAGCTTGTTTTCGCTTTAATACGGATCATCTTTCCCAGTTCGTAAAAGGTTTGAAGACCACTACATTTTCAGAAGATATTTTAAATTTTAATCACACTACTTCATTTACCCAAACATTTTCACTTTGTAACCGCACAAGAACAGTTCTTGAGTCATTAATGAATCATACTTATACGGATACACTTGAAAATATTTTCATCAACGCTCAAACACAAATGTTGTTACTATACAGCATTGAATGCATGAGCGGCGAAGAACAAGAAACTTTTTCTTCCAAGTTTTTAACCAACGAAGCTGATCGTGAAAAGATTTCTTTGGCAAGGGATGTTCTGCTTCAACATATTGGCGAACCACTTACTATTAAAGAACTGAGCCGTAAAGCAGCCATCAACGAATGCTATTTAAAAAGAGGTTTTAAAGAAATGTATGGAACAACCATTTTTGATTTTTTCCAAAGCCAAAGAATGGAACATGCAAAATATCTCTTGTATGAAAAAGGTTTAACCGTAACTGAAGTTTCTGCATCACTTGGTTATTCTTCTATTTCCCATTTTTCAACTGCTTTCAAAAAACATACTGGTATTAAGCCATGTGAATTATTATTCCGATAATTATTTTCTTTAAGAAATAATTTTTTGTGAATTCGGAAATTCTTTCCAAAAAAGTAATGCGCTCAATCTTTTGCTTATCGCGCTGGTGCTTAATTTGAGTGCATTTTTATAGACTCATTCTACAGAAATCCTTTTGACACTAAAATGATAAAAAAGAAAATTATATAAAGCACTTTTGTAGCAACAGCATGTTTCAAAAAATAAAATATACTTTAATCGTTCTTTCTTTTTTTTCAAATGTTTCTGCACAAATCAGTTTAGATTCTACTGCAAAAATGTTGGATGAAATTGTGGTAACTGCGACACGAACCGAAAATAAAGTTTCAAATATTCCTTTGCCGATCCAGGTTATTTCTGAAAAGAATATTAAAATGGCTGGCTCACAAAAATTGATTGATATTTTGCAAATGCAAAGCGGGTTGGTCATTGCCAATAATCCGCTCGGGACTGCTTTGCAAGGTTATCCAAATCCATTTGGAGATGGAATTCAGATGCAGGGCCTGGATCCTGCTTATACCTTGATCTTAATAAATGGCGAACCTTTGGTTGGAAGAAATGCTGGTATTGTTAACCTGGGAAGAATTGCAATCGGAAATATTAAACAAATAGAAATAATTCGTGGCCCGGCTACTTGTTTATATGGTTCTGATGCTTTGGCCGGCGTGATTAACATTATCACTGAAGATCCGAAAGATAACTCTCTAAACCTTCAAACACATTATGCTTCCAATAACACGTTCGGATTAACTGGGGCCGCGACAATTAAGAATAAAAGAACCTCTTTGGAACTTTTTGGAAATCGTTATAGTAGCGATGGATATGATCTCGATAAAAACATTTATGGAAAAACGATCGATCCGTTTATTGATTATTCTGCAAATGCAAAATTTATTTATCAAATAAATGATCAAAACAAATTGACTTTTTCGGGCCGCTTTTTTACTGAAAAGCAATTTAATAATTACCTCATTTTTCCACAATCTCAACCAGAAGTTGTAAAAGGAACAACGGTTGAAACCGATGAAAGCTTGTATGGACGGTTTAATCATAAAATAAATGAAGGGATCAACTATACTGCTTCCATTTATGTAACTTCTTACAGTAATAATGCAGAAGTTCATGTTACAAAAACTGATTCTTTATACGAAAAAATTCAGCTTACAGAATTTTTGCTTCGCCCTGAGATCCAGGTGAATATGGGAAAGAATCCGACTTCCCTTTTAATTGTCGGATCTGGATATAATTTTGAAAAAATCAATTCCTCAAGATATAGTTCGGTCAAAGAATTAAGCGCCTGGTATGCGTTTGTCCAAAAACAATTCCAAATAAAAGGCAAAACAAACATCATTGCTGGAGCACGATTCGATAAAAATTCTTTGTACCCCGCACAGTTTAGCCCGAAAATTGCAATTGCATATAGAGCAAAACCAAATTTTATTTTGAAAGGGAGTATTGGTACGGGATTTAAGGCGCCCGATTTCCGGCAGCAGTTTTTAAATTTTTCAAATTCATTAATTGGCTACACTTTGTTAGGCGCAAGGGAAGTTGGGCACGGTTTACAAGCACTTCAGCAATCCGGAGAAATAAATCCGGATATTGATTTAAGTCCTTATCTGAAAGAAACTGATCTTTCACCGGAAAAGTCAATTGGAGTTAATGCTGGCCTGGATTACACTATTCATGATCGTGCAGTTTTGAAAATTAATTTTTTTAGAAATGATATCAGTAAGCTGATTGAAACGTATAATCTCCCTTTTAATAAAACAAATAATCAGGCAATTTATTCTTACATGAATCTTGATAAAGTTTTTACAGAAGGAATGGAAGCAAATTTTAATTACAACTTCAATCAAAATTTTTCTGCGGCGGCCGGTTATCAATATTTGATTGCCAAGGATAAAAAAGTGGTTCAGCAAATTAAAGAGGGGAAAATGTACAAGAGAGACCCGGAAACCAATGTCACTTCTTTAGTTACCCCAAAGGAATATAAAGGATTGTTTAACAGGAGCAGGAATACGGCAAATCTGAGTTTCCAATATAATAATCTAAAGCACAAAGTCTCAGCTTTTATTACGACGAAATATCGTGGGAAATATGGATTCAGTGGACTAAATAATTTTTATGACGGGAATCTTATTTTGAATGATGACCGCGAATTTGCAAAAGGATTTGTTCTTTTTAACACCACCTTTTCAAAGCAACTCGGCAAAAGCTGGGGCGTGCAAGCCGGGATTGAAAATTTATTAAATTATAAAAATAAACTCCTGATGCCCAATATTTTTGGCAGAACCTATTTTATTAATATAAATTTTAAACTAGAAAAATAAAACAAAATGAAAATGAAAACTATGAAATTAAGTGTACTTGCTTTGGCATTAATGGTGACGGGATTTATGTCCTGCACAAAAGATGATACAAAAGAGTCGGCTCCGGCAGTTACAAAAACCGATTCAATATCAATTCCTTTTAGTACCTCTCATTATGCTTTTTTTAGTTTTAAAAATGGCGCAGTTGTTCCTATTACGGATTCAGCTTCAACAAATTGGGATTTTGGGGTCCACTTTGTTACACTTATTGTTAACAGTCATGCAAGCGGCCCGGGAAATGCCGGTGTGATTACTGAAGAAGGAGTTTTTGATAGTTTTACAACAGCTCCTGAAAGTGGATATGCTTATGACACAACTTCTACTCAATTGGCAATTGATGATGGACTAACAACTGGTTGGTATAATTATGATGATGCCACTCATTCCTTTAGCCCCAAAGCAGGTCGCTTCTTCGTTTTTAAAACTACTGATAATCATTATGTAAAAATGGAAATAACAGGTGTTGATTATTCAGGATTTATTCCACCAAACCCGCCAACAACATTAATTTATAAGATCCGCTATACTTACCAGGCGGACGGATCAAGAAATCTTAAATAGATTTTTAAGTTTTTAAAAATGGCTTTCTCATTCATTGGGAAAGCCATTTTTTGTAGACAAAGAAAGAAGACGAGGAAAATCTTCGCCTTCAAAAACCTTCCACTGCAAATGGCTGATCATAAAATAATTTGCAATGGATGCAATTATTTAAATTTTAATCAGTGTTTTTCATATTGCAACGGCCTTATGTATTAAAACATAATAGTGTGTGGTTTAACTTTAAGTATTAAATATTGTGCCAAACGATTTTATAATTTAAAACTTGTGAAATTTTGTTACCTAGTTGATAAAATAGCAACTTTATTTAACCTAATAATACCTTTTTTGCAAGGAGGTGCCTGAAAAACAGCTAGTAAAAATCTTTACCTTTGCACTCCTTTTATTATATCTGAAAGGTAATAAAGAATGAAGAAGAAATATCGTGAATATAAGCAGTTAGATCTTACAGGAATCGCTAATGAAATTTTAGAATCATGGAACGAAGAAGATGCATTTAAAAAAAGCATTTTAAACCGGGATGGAAAAACCCCTTTTGTTTTTTATGAAGGACCGCCAAGTGCCAATGGAATGCCGGGAATTCATCATGTAATTTCCCGGACGTTAAAAGATTTAGTTTGCCGTTACAAAACGATGCAGGGCTTCCAGGTAAATCGCAAAGGTGGCTGGGATACCCATGGTTTACCTGTCGAATTAGGCGTTGAAAAGTTATTGGGAATCACCAAAGAGGATATTGGAAAATCAATTTCTGTTGAAGAATATAATGCTACCTGCCGTCGGGAAGTTTTAAAATTCAAGGATAAATGGGATGAAGTAACCCAGAAAATGGGTTATTGGGTTGATTTGAAACATCCGTATATTACTTTTGAAAATAATTATATTGAAACTCTTTGGTGGTGTTTGAAGGAATTGTACAAAAAAGGCTATTTATATGAAAGTGTAAGTATTCAACCATATTCTCCTGCCGCCGGAACCGGTTTAAGTTCACATGAACTGAATCAGCCTGGAACTTATAAAGACATTAAAGATACGAGTGCAACGGTGATGTTTCAAGTATCACGAACCCCAAAATCTGAGTTTTTATTTGGGAATAACCCGGATTCAAATCGTACTTTTTTTCTTGCCTGGACGACTACTCCCTGGACTTTGCCTTCCAATCTTGGATTAACAGTTGGTGCCAATATTGAATATTCTTCAGTAAAAACTTTTAATCCATATACTCACTTGCCAATCAATGTAATTCTTGCCACCGTTTTAATTCCCAAGTATTTTAAAACAGAAGCAGAAAAGATTTCTTTAAATGATTATAAAGAAGGTGATAAACTAATTCCATGGGAAAAAGTTGCGATTTTTACAGGAAATGAATTGGAAGGATTAAGTTATGAACAATTGATGCCTTTTGAGGCGAATTCTTTAGAAAAAATCGAGGAAATAACTCCTGGTGCAGAACCTTTCAAAGTGGTTTTAGGGGATTTTGTAACCACAGAAGATGGAACCGGAATTGTTCATACAGCTCCGGCATTTGGTGCTGACGATTTTAAAGTTGGAAAGAAAAATAATCTTGGAATTTTAATTCTTGTTGATAAAGAAGGAAAGTTTATAGAAGGAGTTGGGGAGTTCAGTGGCCGTTACGTAAAAGATTATAAAGATGATCCGCATTATGAAGATGTGAATGTTGATATTTGCGTAAAATTAAAAAAAGAAAACCGGGCTTTTAAAGTTGAAAAATACCAACATAATTATCCGCATTGCTGGAGAACTGATAAACCAGTCATCTATTACCCGCTCGATGCGTGGTTTATAAAAACAACCGCCGTTAAAGACCGGATGGTTGAATTGAACAAAACGATCAACTGGAAACCAGCTTCTACAGGAACCGGAAGATTTGGAAATTGGCTGGAAAATATGGTGGATTGGAACCTAAGCCGGAGTCGTTTTTGGGGAACTCCATTGCCAATATGGCGGACAGAAGATGGAAATGAAGAGAAATGTATTGGTTCGATAGAAGAATTGGAAAGCGAAATAAAAAAATCTTTAGATGCCGGAATATTAATTCGTGAAAAAGAAAAAGATTCAGCTTCCCGCATAGAAGAAATGGTTTCTGATTTACACAAGCCATTTGTAGATAATATTATTCTCACTTCTTCCACAGGAAAACCAATGAAACGGGTGCCTGATCTGATTGATGTTTGGTTCGATAGCGGTGCGATGCCTTATGCGCAATGGCATTTTCCATTTGAACATAAAGAAGAATTTGAGAAAAATTTTCCCGCGGATTTTATTGCTGAAGGCGTTGATCAAACGCGTGGATGGTTTTATACTTTGCATACTTTGGCCGTTTTATTATTTGACAGTGTAGCATATAAAACGGTTGTAAGCAATGGTTTGGTGTTGGATAAGAACGGGAACAAAATGAGCAAGCGGCTTGGAAATGTGGTAGATCCGTTTGAAACGCTTGAAGTTTTTGGCCCTGATGCTACTCGTTGGTATTTAATTACCAATGCTTCCCCCTGGGATAATTTGAAATTTGACACGGAGGGAATCAAGGAAGTTCAGCGAAAATTTTTCGGCACACTTTACAATACTTATCAGTTTTTTGCCCTGTATGCCAATGTTGACGGCTTTATTTTTGATGAAGAGTCAATTCCGGTAAGTGAAAGACCAGAACTTGATCAATGGATTCTTTCATCTTTAAATTCTTTGATAAAAAAAGTAACTGAAAGTCTGGACGATTATGAACCGACACAAGCAGGACGGTCGATCGAGTATTTTTTAGATGAACATCTGAGCAACTGGTATGTGCGTTTAAACCGCCGAAGATTCTGGAAACCGGTCGATAAAAATAATCCTGATGGTGAGAAAGACAAAATCTCAGCTTATCAAACTTTATATCAGTGTTTACAGGCTTTGAGCGGATTAATTGCGCCGATTGCGCCTTTTTTTGCTGATTGGTTATTTAAAAATCTCAATTGTGTTACTGAAAAGATTGACAAGGATTCCATTCATTTGACTGATTTTCCAAAAGCCGATGAAAATCTGATCAATAAAGAACTCGAGGAGCGAATGGATTTGGCCCAAAATATTTCTTCTTTAATCTTATCGCTCCGCAAAAAAGTGAATATAAAAGTGCGCCAGCCACTTCAAAAAGTAATTATTCCGGCCATCGACAATGATTTTGAGCAAAAAATAAAGCAGGTTGAAAACATTATTAAGTCCGAAACCAATATTAAAGAAGTAGAAATTATACCGGCAAATAATAATTTTATCAAGAAAAAAGCGAAAGCAAATTTCAAAACACTTGGCAGAAAACTCGGCCCAAAAATGAAATGGGCGGCTTCAAGGATCCAGGAGTTAACCGATGAGGAAATCGGTCGAATTCAAAATAATCAGCTTTTATTAAACCCTGATTTTGAAATTAAAAATGAAGACCCCATTTATATTTTTCCCGAAGATATTGAGATCACTACTAATGAAATTGCAGGATTTGAAATAGCAGTAAAAGATAATTTAACAGTGGCGCTTGACTTAATCCTTTCTACTCGATTGAAGAATGAAGGTTTTGCACGCGAATTTGTGAATAGAATTCAAAATCTAAGGAAAGAGAATCGTTTTGAACTAACTGATAAAATACTGCTAATTGTGGAAGAAAAAGAGGTGGTGAAAGATATAATTACTGAATTTAATGAGTATATTTGCGCCGAAATTTTGGCAGATGAAATAGATTTTGCATCAGAAATTTCTGAAGGGACGCATATAGATGTCAATAATGACACTTTTACAGTAAACATTACGAAAAAAAGTATTTAAGTATGGCTACAAACAAAAAAACAACAAAAGTTGCCGCAAAACCAAAAGCAACAAAAGCAGCAGCCAAAAAGTCTGTTCCTACAAAAAAAGCGGGAGCAAAGAAATCTGCTCCTGCTAAAAAAGTCGTTGCCAAAAAATCAGCTGCAAAAAAGCCGGTTGGAAAAAAAACGGTCGCAAATGCTAAAGATAAAAAAGTAGCCAAAAAAGGGACAAAAAAAGCACCAGTAAAAAAACCGGCATCTAAATTGAGTAAAGAACAAAAATCAAAAACATTAAAGAAACAGTCACCGGTTAAAAAAACTGCTAAGGCCGGTGTAAATAAAGCAGTACCTAAAAAATTGGCTACCACTAAAAAATCGGCAGTTTCGAAACCGGTAGTACCCGCTAAAAAAACTGCTAAAAAAGATCTATCGACTCATAAAAAAACCGCAACAGTAAAAAAAGCTGACAAAGTTAAACCTATAAAACAAAAATCTTCTGGAAAAGTCGCTGCAAAGTCAACTGCGAAAGAAAATAATCATAAAGCAGAATTGAAAAAAGCAATGGCAAAGGTTAAGGCAAAAAGCCGGGAAGAGAAACCTAAAAAAGCATTTGTAATGCCGAAAACGAATACAGAAAAAGCACGAAAATATGAACCGGAATTCACTAAATCAGTTCTTGATCAATCCCCGGCTGAAAATAATGGACCATCCATGCGCTACAGTGATAATGAACTTACAGAATTCAGAGAATTAATCACAAGAAAATTAGAAACTGCAAAAAAGGAACTTGGATATTTACAAGGTCTTATCACCCGTAAAGATCAGATGGGCGGCGATGAAAGCGACAATCGCTACATGACAATGGAAGATGGAAGTCTGAGTATGGAAAGAGAACAACTAAGTCAAATGGCAAGTCGTCAGATTACTTTTATCGATCACTTGGAAAAAGCGATGATGCGAATTGAAAATAAGACTTACGGCATTTGTCGCGTTACCGGAAAATTAATCGATAAAGCAAGGTTAAGAGCTGTTCCTCATGCCACACTTTCTATTGAAGCAAAAATGGGAATCAGCAGATAAAAAGTAAATTAATTTTAAATAAAAAAAAGAATTGCAAAAGCAGTTCTTTTTTTTTTCGAAAAGGATCATTTGTATTTATCGATTTTCGAAAGGAAAATTGGCGGAAAATCTGATCAACGCACAAAAATGATTTTAGTTGAAGTGATGGCAAGAGAAGCAAAGCTATAGTTTTACATCTTTGATTTTTAAAATTTCAGAACCGCAAGCTTCCGGTGTAGCATTGGTCGTGATGGCATCGTTGACCAATAAAATATGTTTTGCTTTTAACTGAGCAGGATTAATTAAGCAAAAAATATTAGCGACATTTTTCCACCTTTCCAGGCTACGTTTTTTAGTTTGTGTTTCAGTAAAAAACTTTTCTGATTGCGTTATTTTTGATCACGGGCCTTTTGATGATCTGTGCAATTCCATTACAAATAATTTCTGATTGATTGCATCCGCACATCTTTTCTTTCAAATAATGGAAACGGAATAATGATATCAATTTTAAAGCGACTGCTTTTGAGTAAACTTTTTCCCATCAGATTCCCAAGGGGTATTTCCCCACCTTTTTATTTTCCGCGGTATTTTAATTCGTGAACCATATTTTGAACAATAGAATCTTGAAACATTCACTCGTTGCTGAAGTAATTGCAATCTTCCCAAAGTTTTTTTTCAACTGGAAAGATTGCAATGCGTTGCAAAATTGGTATGTGGGAAATCGTTGATACAGTTCAAACAAAGAAAATTTTTATTTTCAATTAAATCGCTTCCGCATCCAATGCAAATTATGCGAATAAAAGAAATGAAAGAGCGGTGACGATGTTAATTGGAATTTATTTATTTTAATTAATGCTTCTTTAAAATAAATACCTGTACAACTCTTCTACTTTTCCCAAAGGTATCACTTCAATTTTAAATTTATTTTTCCCTAAACCTTTTGTATTGTATTTGCTTACAATTATTTTTTCAAAACCTAATTTTTCCGCTTCGGCAATTCTTTGTTCAATCCGGTTTACTGCTCTTATTTCTCCGCTTAATCCAACTTCTCCTGAAAAACAAATTTGCATTGGCAAAGGCACATCTTCATAAGAAGAAAGCAAAGCACTCAACACCGCCAGGTCAATGGAAGGATCTTCTACTTTTAATCCGCCGGCAATATTGATGAAAACATCTTTCACACCAAAATGAAAACCGCCGCGTTTTTCCAAAACCGCCAACAACAACTGCAATCTTCTCAAATCAAAACCAGTGTTGGTTCTTTGGGGCGTTCCATAAACACTTTGGGTAACCAAAGCCTGCACTTCGATCAGTAACGGACGGATTCCTTCCATCGTTGCAGCAATGGCAACGCCACTTAATTGTTCTTCTTTTTGTGTGATTAAAATTTCTGAGGGATTTCTTACTTCCTTCATTCCCTCTCCGGTCATTTCATAGATTCCCAATTCCGATGTAGAACCAAAACGGTTTTTTAATGTTCGCAAAATCCGATACGCATAATGGCGATCACCTTCAAATTGCAAGACTGTATCAACCATGTGTTCGAGGATTTTTGGTCCGGCAATATTTCCGTCTTTGGTGATATGACCAATTAAAAAAACCGGTGTATTACTTTCTTTGGCGAATCGTTGAAGTTCTGCAGCGCTTTCTCTTATTTGCGAAACACTTCCTGGTGCAGATTCGATGTAAGGAGATTGCAGCGTTTGAATCGAATCAACAATTACCAATTGTGGTTTTAATTTTTTTATTTCTTTGAAAATTGTTTGTGTGTTGGTTTGTGTAAGAAGAAAAAAATTATCATTGATAATTTGTAATCTGTCCGCCCGCATTTTAATTTGCTGTTCACTTTCTTCACCACTAATGTATAAGGTGCGGATATTTTTTAATTGTAAAGTCGCCTGCAAAAAAAGTGTGGATTTTCCAATGCCCGGTTCGCCTGCAACTAACACAATACTTCCTAAAACAATTCCTCCTCCAAGCACACGGTTTAATTCAACATCTTCTGTAACAATTCTTTTTTCTTCTCCGCTTGTTACGTCTTGTAATGAAATTGTTTTTACTCCGCCACTCACCCCTGAAAAATCTTTCCACTCGTTTTCCTGATTTTCATTTCCTCTTACGATTACTTCTTCAACAAAAGTATTCCACTCATTGCATGAAGGACATTTACCAACCCACTTCGTACTTTCCTGTCCACAGTTGCTGCAAAAAAAAGCAGTCTTCGTTTTACTCATTTAAAATTTTTTTGAAAGCAATGAAATTAAACAATCATGATCAAGAGAAGAAAAATGAAAGTAGAAAAGTAAAAACGATTTTTAAAATCAAATAAGAATGAAAGAAAAAAGCTTGTTAGTATAAAAGTAAAAGAGCCGGCATTAAAACCAGCTCTTTGTACTTACTAACCCATTAAATTCTATTGCTAAATTACTAATTGAAAGGAGATAAACAAATTAATTTTCGGGGATGTGAATAAATTTTCTATCCTTTCACATATAAAAACAAACCAACCTACTAATTCATTTTATGCTGAAAATCAAATAATTGTATTCAAAAAACGATGGTTCGATAAAAAAATTAAAAAGATTTCCATGATTAATTTGGTTTATTTTATAAACTACTTTACGTTTGTATTAAGTCTTAAAGATGCAAAAGTTTCTTTTTTCCCTTCCTGTTGATAGTTTCTGGAGGAATGTGTCAAACATAAATCAGCGTAAAACCACTCATGGTAAAACGATCTTTGTGGGGGATCGGTGTAAAGGTGGTAAGAAATTTAATGAGAAAAGAAAATCATCTTTCAGTCGTTAACATAATAATGATACACCAGGAAATGAAGATCCAGAAGATTGCAAAAAAAGTTGATTCAAATATCATGTATTTATCTATTTTATCATGGCTATTTTCTTGGACAATTATCATATCAGCTCTGGGAATAATCCAACTCCACATCCGCAAGAAATGCAATCTCATGGCGTGTTTTAGCCAATGCTTTGCCTGAAAGGGACCGCTGGTATCTTTTAATTCTCGAACCAAATTTAAAAGCCATAGTTCACTTAGCTGAAAAGGGATATCAAAACTGGAAAGCAAACGATATATTTTTTGAAAAAAATAAACAATAAAAAAATCAATTTTGAGTGAGATTTTATTTGAACAACTTCTTTGACTTTTTTATATGAAATGGGCGAAAATTTTACAGCAATTTCAAACCAGAAACTTACTTTCCGGATTCGGGCAAAAACAGTTTGAATTATTTGTTGTCTAATTGCAAATAAAGATTATGAAAAATGCAGGATATTTTTGGATCAAAATTCAAAAGAGTAATGGAATTTAAAGACCTAGATCCCATATTGCACTCTCAATTACGGCTGGCCGTTATGTCACTTTTGATTACCTTAAAAGAAGCAGAATTTACTTTTTTAAAAGAAAAAACAAATGCAACAGCCGGAAATTTGAGTGTTCAAATAAACAAATTAAAAGAAGCGGGATATATTGAAATCACGAAACACTTTAATAAAAATTATCCGCAAACGATTTGCAAAATAGCACCGAAAGGAACCCTCGCTTTTGAAAATTATGTAAAAGCGTTACGATCCTATATGGTTTTGTAGAAATCGAATAATTTTGTTGCCCCGAAAACAAATTATGAATTGTAATATGTGACTATTTGCCGAACGAATTAATTGATTTGGAGCTGAATAGATCAATTATAAAACATAATAAAAAAATAAATCTAATTATTTTGATCGTTTTTTAAAACTATCCATTTAAATTTGGCTAAAAATTAATGGATATGAAAAAAATTAATGCATCAAATGCCGCTCCTTTTATAGCTTTATTCATTGTCGCTATTATCGCTTTGTTTATCCCTTCTTTCTCTGATTTTAATGGGAAATACAATTCTGCTGATATCACCTGGATTCTTGTGGCAACTGCGTTAGTTTTTTTAATGACGCCGGGGCTCGCTTTTTTTTATGGAGGAATGGTTCATCGAAAAAATGTGCTTTCGACCATGATCAAAAGTTTTGTGGCTGCCGGAGTCGTAAGTGTTTTATGGATCACAGTTGGATATAGCTTGGCATTTGGAGATTCGATTGGAGGTTTTATTGGAAATCCTTTAACTCATATTTTTTTTAAAGGAGTAAATTCGGGAGCTCCATGGTCTTTGGCCCCAACGATTCCCTTATTATTGTTTGCGCTTTTTCAATTAATGTTTGCCATCATCACTCCAAGTCTTGTTGTTGGTGCCGTAGCCGAAAGAACTCGTTTTTCTTCTTACATTCTTTTTATTGTTATGTTTAGCCTTTTTGTCTATGCGCCGATTGCTCACTGGACATGGAATCCAAAAGGTTTTTTATTTAAAATGGGAGTTCTTGATTTTGCCGGCGGAACAGTCGTTCATATTTCTGCAGGATGCGCTGCTCTTGCCGGTGCTATTGTTTTAAAAAGAAGAAAAGTGCATCGTGAACATAAAGAAATTCCTCCAGCCAATATTCCTTACGTTTTGATCGGTACAGGATTGCTTTGGTTTGGCTGGTTTGGTTTCAATGCCGGTTCAGCTTTAGCTGCAAATTCGCTTGCAGTTTCGGCGTTTGCAACTACTAATACCGCTGCCGCAGCTGCGGGATTGTCATGGATGTTTTTTGATATTTTAAAAGGTAAAAAGCCTTCTGTACTTGGTTTCTGCATTGGTGCTGTTGTTGGCCTGGTTGCCATTACTCCTGCTGCCGGTTATGTAGCCATTCCACAAAGTATTTTTATTGGCACTGTTTCGGCGCTGATTTCAAATGTTGCTGTTTTTTACCGGTCAAAGTCAAAAGTGGATGATACTTTGGATGTTTTCCCTTGCCATGGAATCGGTGGAATTGTGGGAATGATTATGACCGGAATTTTTGCAACTAAAACAATCAATGCCGGTGGAAATAATGGATTGTTTTATGGAAATCCTGCATTTTTTCTTACACAGTTAAAAGGTCTGGCCATCGTCGTTACCTATAGTTTTTCAGTTTCTTATGGCATTTTCAAGTTCATCAATTGGGTGATGCCAATGAGAGTGAGTGAAGCCGATGAAGAAGTTGGCTTAGATGCTTCCCAACATGATGAAAAATACATCCAGGGAACTTTGCTGGTAAAACAGGATGGCATTTTACAACAGGAAGAAAATGAAATAGAAATTTTATAATTCTCTCTAAACTTCACATTTTAAATTCTGATCCAATGCCAAAAAAAATTGGTCTGGCAATATTTTGCCTTCTTGTTTTCATAAAAATAAATGCACAGGATTCAACAGAACATCCAACAATTCAATTTTCCGGAGCTGCAGATGTTTATTACCGTTATGATTTTAATGATCCAAAAATTCCTTATAATAATTTTACCAGTTTTACCAATTCACAGAGTTCGTTTGAATTAGGAATGATCTCTTTAAAAGCAGAACATCATATTGGCAAAGTTGGAATGGTCGCTGATGTTGGATTTGGAAAAAGAGCCGATGAATTTTCATATAATGACAAAAAATCCTCGGTAGGGATAAAGCAGTTGTTTATTACTTATTCCCCTTCATCAAAATTGAAATTTACTTTTGGAAGCTGGGCTACTCATATTGGGTATGAGTCTGTGGATGCGACTTCAAATCGAAATTACAGTATGAGTTATATGTTTTCTTATGGGCCATTTTTTCATACCGGAATAAAAACAGACATTTCATTTTCCGGAAAAACTTCACTCATGATCGGAATAACAAATCCTGATGATTTGAAATATGCGAGTAGTTTTCCAAAGACGGTCATTGCTCAAATTGCGACTGCTTCAAAAGATGAAAAAATAAAACTTTTTATCAATTACCAGGGTGGAAAAAATAATGATTCTGCACGTTTGTACCAGGGCGATATTGTATTGAATTACTCAATTTCAGATAAATGGAGTTTGGGTTATAATGGAACCATTCATTCTGGGCAAATTAGAAATTTTGAAAAATGGCAAGCGCTCAAAAGCTGGTCTGGCAATGCATTGTATATAAATACAAATCCGAAAGAATGGTTGGGCTTTTGTCTGAGGACTGAATTTTTAAATGACAGACAAAATGTTCTCGGCTTTGATGGAAATATTTTTGAAACAACCTTTTCTACTAATTTTATAATAGATAATCTTACCATAATTCCTGAGTTTCGCTTCGAAAATGCAAGTCAAAAAATTTATGCAAGTCAGAGTCAGGAATTGATCAATAAAACGGGAAATTTTTTATTGGCAGCAGTTTATAAATTTTAGAGAACGAAAATAAAAAACCGATAAATTCATGCTTTATTGATGAATCTAAACATTAGAAGTTGCTTCATCTAATTGCTTTTCCATTTTTAAAATTGAATCTAAAATATCGTTGCCTATAATTTCTGATGTATTTTCTTTTAGTTGTGTTGCATACCAAATCAGCACCATTGAAATATAATCCTGCATGTCTTTGCCAGCAAAGTGAGTTTTGTATTCAAGAATTTTATCGTTGATCGTTTTCAAAACTTTTCGAACCGTTTCTTCATCTGCGGGCAAAATTTTTATGCGATAATTTCTGTCACCAATCACAATATTGAGCGGGATTAGTTCGTCGTTTGCCATCTTTATTTATTTAGAATTGAAATACATTTATCAATTGACCTGATATAACGATTAATATTTTTTTCAAAATCCATTCTTTCTTTTCCTTCCAATTGCCCGGCTGAAGTTTTTAAAATATTTACCTGTTGCAGCAGTTGTTCATTTTTTTCAATCAATAATTTTTCATTGGATTGATATGTTTCATTTTCTTTTTTAAGCTGAATATTTTCTTTGAGCAGCAGCCCATGTCTCTTCAACAGTAGTTGAAGTTTTGATTGAAGGTTTTTAATATGAAGCTCAATGTTTTCAGGCATTTCGTCTTATTACAGCGTTTAATTTATTTTCAAGATTCAAAATAATTTTATTCATCATTGTTTCCACTTCATCATCCCTCATTGTTTTTTCTTTATCCAGAAAAGTAAAATTAATGGCAAATGATTTTTTATTTTCTCCTAACTTTTCATTTTCAAAAACGTCAAACAACTGAATATTTTTCAACCTTTTTATTTGCAAAGATTTTACCAGTTTTTCAATTTCACCATAAGAGATTTTTTTATCAGCAAGGATTGAAAGATCCCTTTGCACCTGCGGAAATTTTGAAACCGGTTCGTAGGAGATATCATTTGCGTTGGTAAATGAAATTAATTTTTCCCAATCAATATAAAGAGAATATACAGGTTGTTTGATCGAAAACATTTCAAGATCTTTTTTGGTAACTTTTCCTGCAATGGCGATCGGAAGCCCGTCTGCAGTCGCAATTAGACAGTCATCATAAGAGTCGACAGAGCCCTTATCAATCTGATAATTCTTCAATCCGGCCAAAGAAAAAACCGCTTCGCAAACTCCTTTTACAAAATAAATATCCGTTTTTTTTACAGCAGAATTCCAGTTCACTTCATTGCTGTTCCCCGTAAAATACAAAGTGAGATTTTGATTTTCAAGATATTTATTTTCGATAACAGAATAGGTTTTTCCAAATTCAAAAAACAGTAGATTATTATTTTTCCTGTTCAAGTTATAAGCGATACATTCCAATCCCGTTGGCAACATATCGGGACGCATTACATTTAATCCTTCACTCAAACTGTTGATGATTTTTACAGTGGTAGCAAGAGTTTCCTCATCAAAATATTTACTGTTGGTAATTGAGTTGGTGAAGATTTCGTGAAATCCGTTTCCGGTTAGCCAACTAATAATTTTTTCTTTGATCAAGGCATTTTTTAAACCTGAATCTATCGCTGGTGACATCGTTATTGAAGCTGGAATTTCAATATTATCAAGACCGTCAATCCTCATAATTTCCTCAACGATATCTGCAGGAATGCTGATATCAGGATTGCTGAATGGAACCGCAACTGCGACATGATCAATTCCTTCTCTTAAAATTGTAAAATTTAAAGAAGTTAAAATATCTCTTATCGTATCGGGATGATAATTTTTGCCACTTAATTTTTTCAGATATTGATATGATACTGAAATTTCTTTCTTCTGTTTTGGAACAGGATATACATCAACAATGTCAGAAGAAATTTTTCCGCCGGCAATCTCCTTTATCAGAAGGGCGGCATGTTTCAACACTTCTGCTGTTTTTCCTATATCAATCCCTTTTTCAAAACGCACGGCGGCTTCTGTTCTTAGATTGTGAAGCAGCATCGTTCTGCGAATTGAAGCAGGATTGAAAACAGCGCTTTCCAAAAATACATTGGTTGTTTCATCAGAAACGCCGCTATTGATACCACCAAAAACTCCTGCAATGCACATCGGTTCATCATCACCATTGCAAATCATGATGTCTGCATTGCTTAATTTTCTTTCTTTTTCATCAAGTGTAATGAATGGTGTTCCTTCGGGAAGCGTTTCAACAATTATTTTATTTCCTGTTATTTTACCAAGATCAAAAGCGTGAAGCGGTTGTCCTGTTTCATGCAAAATAAAATTGGTGATGTCAACAATATTATTGACCGGGCGAACGCCAATACTTTTCAATTTATTCTGCAGCCATGGCGGCGATGGAGCAACTTTAATTCCTGTAATACTTACTCCTGTATAACGGTTGCAATCAGCCGCATTTTTAATTTCAACTTTTACAGGATGTAAATTATTATCGGCCTTAAAATTATTTTTAAAAGGAGAAATAACTTTTGTTCCTTTTTTATTGTGATGAGAAATGTAAGCGCAAACATCTTTTGCAACACCAAGATGGCTCATCGCATCCATGCGGTTTGGCGTTAATCCAATTTCAAAAATCCAGTCATCATATAAATTGTAAAAATCGGCTGCAGCTGTTCCTGTTTTTGCATTTTGAGGTAAAACAATAATTCCTTCATGGCTGTTTCCCAAACCAATTTCATCTTCAGCGCACAACATTCCGTTGCTGTCTACTCCGCGAATCTTTGCTTTTTTTATAGTAAATGGCTCACCTGAAATTGGGAATAATGTTGTTCCAACCGGTGCCAATACTACTTTTTGCCCTGCTGCAACATTAGGTGCCCCGCAAACAATTTGCAAGGTCTCGCCATTGCCGCCGGATACTGTGGTTATTTTTAATTTATCTGCATCGGGATGTTTCTGGCAGGTAACAACTTCGCCGATTATCAATCCTCCCAGGCCATTTTTTACTTCCTCAAATTTCTCTAAACTTTCCACTTCAAGACCAACTGAAGTAAGTATCTCAGCTATTTTTTGGGGATTGCCGGTTATTTTTGCTGTCGCTTCATCAATGGGTAAATATTCTATCAGCCATTTGTAACTAATCTTCATGTAATTTTTTCTAAAGTCTTCTTTAAATTTTAAGAATCCCAAAAATAAGAAAGAAGTAGATAGAAATTCAGCTTCTGTTTTTCTAACATAGATACAGCCTTCATTTCATCAAAAAGTCACACATTAAATTTCGGATTTGAAAGAATTTGACAGAGGAATGCTAATCATTTTAAATGATAAAACGGGTATAAATCAGCAACTTTTTTTCTTCACAGCCAAATGTGCATTTAACAAATAAAAATTGGGATTTTTTTTTTAGATTGTGGAAAACAGGAAAAATCATGTTGATAAGCGGTAGAGTTATGAGGATTTAAATGTGAATTGGGTATGCATAAATATAAGCACTTAACAATTTCTTTAAATAGCTTTTTGTACTTTACCTTAGCCGCCCACTTATGAAAAATTGAAAAAGCTATTTACTGAAATATAAAAAATTGCTCTGAATTGAGAAAATAAAAATGGATCTTACTAACATCAATAAGGACAGAAAAGTCAGAAGGAAAACCGGCTCTCTGGAACTCGGAACTATGGCGTTCGGAAAAGTTCCACCGCAGGCAAAAGAGCTGGAAGAAGCAGTTCTTGGAGCCATTATGCTGGAAAAAAATGCATTCGATATTATTGTTGAAATTCTAACGCCGGAATGTTTTTATATAGAGGCTCACCAACGGATTTTCCGTACAATGCAGGGGTTACAACAAAAAAATTCTCCTATTGATTTGCTAACGGTTGTTGAAGAATTGAAATTCAGGGAAGAACTGGATTTGATTGGGGGGCCGTTTTATGTGACCAAATTAACAAACGCGGTTTTTTCTTCTGCCAATATTGAAATTCATGCAAGAATTATTTTGCAGAAATTTATTCAACGGGAATTGATCAAGATCAGCAGCGAAATTATTGGTGAAGCTTATGAAGACAGCACTGATGTTTTTGATTTGCTCGATATGGCGGAGTCAAAACTGTTTGACATTACCAATAAACATTTGAAGAGAGATTATGCAAGTATCGATTCTGTATTGGTAAAAACGATACAACGAATTGAAGATCTAAGGCTACGACAGGATGAAATTACTGGGGTTCCTACCGGTTTTGATTCGATTGATCGTGTTACTTATGGATGGCAACCAAGCGATCTGATCGTTTTGGCAGCTCGTCCTTCAGTTGGTAAAACGGCTTTTGCATTGAATCTTGCCCGAAATGCCGCCCTTCATCCTACCAAACCTACTCCGGTTGGTTTCTTTTCTTTGGAAATGAGTGCCAGCCAGCTTGTACAAAGGATTTTAAGTGCTGAAAGCGGAATTCTCTTGGAAAAAATTGCGAGAGGAAGATTGGAACAACACGAGATGGAGGAGCTTTATAAAAAAGGGATTAACCGTCTTTCATCGGCCCCAATTCATATTGATGATACAGCGGCTTTGAATATTTTTGAATTAAGGGCGAAATGCAGAAGGCTGAAAAATAAACACAATATCGGGCTGATTATTATTGATTATTTGCAGTTGATGAGTGGAACTGGCGAAAACCGGAACGCCAATCGTGAACAGGAAATCAGTCGTATTTCAAGAGATTTAAAAGGACTTGCAAAAGAATTACAGGTTCCGATCATCGCGCTGAGCCAGTTGAGCCGCGAGGTAGAAAAAAGAAAGGAAGGAAGCAAAATTCCTCAATTGAGCGATCTAAGGGAATCCGGAGCCATTGAGCAAGACGCCGATATGGTTGTGTTTCTTTATCGTCCGGAATATCACGACATTCATGCAAATGAAATGGGCGAATCTACCAAAGGTGAAACACAGGTTCGTATTGCAAAACATAGAAATGGACAATTAGAAACCATCACATTAAAAGCATTGCTGCATATTCAAAAATTTGTTGAACAAGAAGACAATGATTTTGGAAACAGTTTTCCTCCAGGGAATTTCAAACCTGTAAAAGATCTTGATGGGAGCGGCGGAGCAAAGCTTTATTTCCAGGCCGGCAGCAAGATGAATAATGAGGAATTTGATGAAGATGCGCCATTTTAATCTAAAGTAGAAAGTTGTGCAAGTAAAATATTTTTAAATGGTTTCGCCGTTTTTTTTTGAAGAAAATTTATCGTCAGAAAGTGAATTTATTTTAAGCGAAGGAACTTCCCGGCATGTTGTTCAGGTTTTACGGATGAAAGAAAATGAAGAAATCATTCTTACTAACGGTAAAGGGTACAGGAAAACTGCTTCTATTATTTTTCCTGATAAAAAAAAGACAAAAGTAAAAATCATTGAGAGCAAATTTCAGGAACAAACAAAACCGGAAACTGCCATTGCAATTTCTCTGATAAAAAACAATAATCGTTTTGACTGGTTTCTGGAGAAAGCAACAGAAATAGGCGTCTCGGCCATCATTCCTTTGATTTGCAAACGATCCGAAAAAACACATTTCCGGTATGAAAGAATCAATTCCATCCTCATCAGCGCGATGCTGCAAAGCCAACAGTCATGGCTGCCCAAAATTTCTGAACCGGTAAAATTTTCAGATGTTTTAATGAATGAAAATTATGATCAGAAATTTATTGCACATTGTCTTAATGAAGAAAAAAGAGAATTGAAAAATGTGGTTAAAAAAAATTCTTCTAAAATAATTTTAATCGGCCCCGAGGGAGATTTTAGCGAAGATGAAATTCAAAAAGCGATCGGGCAAAATTATGTTCCGGTAAGTTTAGGCGAAACAAGATTGCGAACAGAAACTGCGGGATTAGTTGCTGCGGTACTTTTAACTTAATCAATAAAAAAACCGCAATAAACTAACTGCGGTTTTTTATTAAGCATAATGAAAGAATTATTCCTGAACTACAAGCCTGAAGCCGTTTCCATGGATATTCACGATCTCAATATTTGGATCGCCTTTTAAATATTTTCTCAGCTTTGCGATATAAACATCCATGCTACGGCCATTAAAATAAGTATCGCTGCCCCATATTTTTTTCAGTGCAGTTTCCCTTGGCAACAAATCATTTTTATATTCAGCCAGCATTTTTAATAATTCATTTTCTTTTGGCGACAATGTCTGAATTTCTTTACCAATACCTAATTGACGTAATCTTGGATTGAAATGATATTTACCTAAATCATACTCGGCATTTGCTTCTTCACGATGTAATTCTTCATTTCTTTTTAAGATGGCTTTTATTTTATGAAGTAATACATCGCTGTCAAAAGGCTTTGTGATATAATCATCGGCGCCAAGTTTATAGCCTTTTATAATATCTTCCTTCATCGTTTTTGCTGAAAGAAAAAATAAGGGCATATCCGGATCGACGTTTCTTATTTCCTCGGCCACAGTAAATCCGTCCATATTCGGCATCATCACATCCAGCAGGCACAAATCAAATTTTTCACGCTGAAACGCAGCAAGACCAAGCCTTCCGTCTCTTTCAAGAACGACATCATAATCATTTAATTCAAGAAAATTTTTGAGGACCATTCCGAGGTTAGGATCATCTTCACAAATAAGAATTTTAGGTTTATTACTTTCCATAGCTTTTGTTGTTTAATTCGAATAAAGGTATTTAGTTTTTATGAAATATCTTTTACATATTTAATGCCATAAATTAATAGCTTAAATGTATACGCTTAAAAGTTAAAACAATCTTATCATTTTCGACTTTCACTTTGTAACTTTCGGAAAATAATTTTATGGATTCGAAAGAAACTTTTGTGACAGCAATGAATAATGGTTACAATTTTAAAGGAGGAAAAATAAAAATTGGGGCCGCAATGTTTAATGGAGAAGTAATTCCGGAGGCAGAAATTTTTTTACCCCTCTCTACAATGAATCGCCACGGACTTATAGCGGGCGCAACGGGGGGCGGGAAAACAAAATCTTTTCAATTGATTGCTGAAGGATTAACTGATGCCAGTGTGCCATGTTTGCTACTTGATATTAAAGGTGATTTGAGTGGAATTGCCGAAGCCGGAACGGTCAATGATAAGATTATTTCAAGATATCAAAAATTGAAAATGGATTATAAGCCGGCAGCTTTTCCGGTCGATTTGCTAACGCTCAGCAATCAGAAGGGTATCAGATTACGGGCAACCGTTTCTGAATTTGGTCCAATTTTAATGTCAAAAATTTTGGGCTTAAATGATACCCAGGGTGGCGTCGTGGCAATGATTTTCAAGTATACTGATGATAATAAGCTGCCTTTGCTTGACTTAAAAGATTTTATAAAAGTGTTGCAGTATGTTGGCAATGAAGGTAAAGCCGAATTGCAGGCTTCATATGGAAATATTTCAACTACTTCAACCGGAACAATTTTGAGAAAAGTAATTGAATTACAGCAACAAGGTGCCGATTTGTTTTTTGGAGAAAAAAGTTTTGAAGTTGAAGATTTGATGCGGATTGATGATCAGGGCCGCGGAATGATCAGTGTTTTAAGAGTTACAGACATTCAGGATAAACCAAAATTATTTTCCACTTTTATGTTACAACTGCTTGCTGAATTGTATTCTGTTTGTCCTGAAATTGGTGATGTTGACAAACCGAAACTGATCATATTTATAGATGAAGCACATCTTATTTTTGAGGAAGCCAGCAAAGCTTTGCTGGATCAGATAAATATAGTTATCAAATTAATTCGTTCCAAAGGAATCGGCATTTATTTTTGTACTCAAAATCCCATGGATGTGCCCGCAAGTGTTTTAGGCCAGTTAGGTTTAAAAATTCAACATTCATTAAGGGCATTTACTGCTAACGATCGCCGGGTTATTAAAGAAACCGCCCAAAATTATCCGGAAACCACTTTTTATAAAACTGAAGATTTGATCACTCAATTGGGAATCGGTGAGGCTTTAGTTACGCTTTTGAATGAAAAAGGAATTCCTACGCCACTGGCTCATGTGATGATGTGTACACCCAGAAGCAGGATGGATGTTTTGACTGATAGTGAAATCGATACTATTGTTGGACATTCCAGATTGGCGGGTAAGTATAACCAGCAGGTCGATGAACAAAGTGCCTATGAAATGCTAACTGCAAAACTGCAGGAAGCTGCCGCCGGTGAACCGGCAAAGCCAGTAAAAAATACAAAACCAGAAGAAAGTACTTTTGAAAAAGTTGCAAATAATACGGTAGTGAAAAGCATTTTGAGAACTGCTGGAAATACAATTGTACGAAGTCTTTTAGGTTCTTTGGGACTTGGAGGTAGAACACGAAGGTCATCAAAAAGCTGGTTCTGATTCAGATGGTTATTTCTAAAAGGAAATCATATTTACCGCTTATTCATTAAAATATACCGCTGGCTAAATACAACCACTTTTTGGATAGTATAAACCTGATATTTTTTTAAATATTCCTTTAATAATATTGCAGTATCATTTTTTTCCACCTATATTTGCATCGGTTTTTCATAGGATATTGGATTTTAAAGCGGGACTAGATTTCTATCTGGGTCCCCTTTTTTTTATCACAAACCTTCGCTTTTTTAAACGGATCATAATTTCCGGCCAGTGTTTTATTTGATTTTTTAAAAAAATTAAAAATAAGTTTTTGGAATTTTAGCTGGCTTTGATCAATCCACCCTCATCAACAATGACTGCCTTCTCTTTCTGTAAAAATTCTAGAACTTTCCAGATTTTGTTTTGGTTAAAAGAAGAAAGTTGGGCGAAAAGTGATTGAGTAGAGAGCGCTTTTTGACTGGAGATTTTTTTTATTTCTGCAGAGATCGAATTGAATTCTTCATTTGATAAAACCATTTTTCGGTTCCTCAAACAATTGTCGCAAATACCACAAGAATGAACATCATGATCATTAAAATAAATACCAATTATTTCACTTCTGCACGTGCTTCCATTTACACAAAAATGAATCATCGCATTCAACCTTTTTTCGTATGCGCTTTTCCTTTTTAGTATATTTTTTTCGTTGATAAAGAGATCGGTGGCTCTAACACGGTTTTGTAAAAAATAAATTTGCGGCTTGTCTTTTTGAGTTGTATAATTAATGATCCCAAAGCTTTTTAGTTCGTTCAAATTTTGAATCAATTGTGCATTTTTCATTTGAATGAATTTAGCAAGGTCTGTTTCATTTATTGCTGCCGGAAAATCGAAAATTCCGTCGTAAGACCGCAGCAATCCTTTGATCACTTCATTATATTGAGGATGGCTTTTTTCAAAATCATCCAGGGCATTTTTGTCAATTGTAAATTCCACTGCTGACGGTGAAAAAAACTGCTCGCTATAAGTGATCAATTCCTCCTGTTCTAAAATTTTCAAAACGCTGTTTACAGTAAAAGCATCGAGTTTAAAATTTTTGACAAAAGTGTTGAT
>Ga0157370_10000745_pt1 | contig 40657 bp, 30 predicted proteins | sample C35metaG_FD_113463 | JGI IMG/M metagenome (GOLD analysis project Ga0157370, IMG submission 113463) | Corn rhizosphere microbial communities from Kellogg Biological Station, Michigan, USA - C3-5 metaG | ecosystem: Host-associated > Plants > Roots > Rhizosphere > Soil | place: USA: Michigan... | reverse complement strand
GCCATACCATCCGCGACGTTATTCTGTTCCCGGCGCTGCGCCCAACGAAATAAGTTCGCAACGGCGAGTGTGATAAAAGGGAGCTTCGGCTCCCTTTTTCATGCCCGAAGCAGTCCGCAAGGCTAATTGCTTAAATCTCAAGCGCATATCGCAAAACACGCCTTGCTCGCCGCACGTAACGGGTTATAATGCCCACGCATACCTAAGCGGGTGTAGTTCAATGGTAGAACGGTAGCTTCCCAAGCTGCATACGAGGGTTCGATTCCCTTCACCCGCTCCAAGTACACTCTTGAGTATCTCAAACGACTCCTTCATAGCGCCAGCACGGCCAGTTTTGCCACTTCCGAAATAAATAACTGCTTTATAAATCCGTTTGGCTAACCGGCATTTCACAACCTGATAGATAAAAAAAGCCCCGAGTCATCGAGGCTTATCTAGAAATATTGCGAAGGTTAGTCAAAAACGCCGTTAATGACCGAAGCGACAATCGCAGTGCTCAGGGCAACTAATATCAGATCGTCTCCAGCGATACGCCATTCATAACCGGGATAAGAAGGGAGTTGGTCTAACATGGCAGAAGGCACCATTTTCTTGGCAATGCCTGGGGGGAGTGGTTTGCCCCGAGCCAGATTCTTCGCAATCCCCGGCGGTAAAGACTTATAACCCGTTAAGCCATAGTTCACTGCCAGCGAGCGAACGCGATCATAAGAGACATTTACAGAGACCAGTTTATCATGGCTATTCTGGGCTGCTTTACCCTTGTGAGCATTACCTTTGCCGTCCCCGTGGGAGCCACTATTACCATGATTACCGCTGCTATTACCATTGCCTGGATTGGCCATAATGGGAAGAGATGCTAACGATATCGACATAACCAGCGCTAAGGCGGCGACAGACCTGCAACGTTTGAACATTTTTGTGGCCTTTTTTAAGCAGTTATACTCAAATCTAGTGCTTATTCACCTTACAGACAAGATGGACTTTTCTTATATATATTCTTAGTCAACGAATGCAATCGAAGTCCCTGAATAAGCTTATATTTATAATGCTCAAATTAAGGCATCTGACCTTTCACAACGTTCGATAAAGCGTATGGCATTGTGCCCATCTCTTTTTGTACTCCATTGTGGGTTTGCCGAGATTCACGCGCATCGCTTTTTGCGCAGCCTGCGCCACAGCCTTGGCCTCTTGGATGTTCAGCCACATGAGTATGCTGCCCAGGCTGAGGTGTTTGTATTTAGGATCCAGCCCACCATTCACAACATCAAAATATAACCATTCGGGGGAGTCGGTTTTAACAATATAATCAATGGCGCACGGCTGGTTATCGATAAGCAGGACGTGCCCAAAAAGCATTTTCTGAAATCTATTTGAAAAAAATTTGAGAGAGTTAAAATAATCATCTCTAAAGCTTTTCCCCCATCGCATAGCGAAGAGTTTCTTATAAATATGACAGATTTCATCGGGTGTGAAATCTTTTATGGAGCGAATTTCCCCGCCACTACGTTGAAAATTATGTATTTCATTTCTTCTGTTCTTTTGCGTCTTTGAACAGAATTTATCTTTTACCAGGCAAACGCTGCGTTTATTAAAAACGTTAGGCAGCAAATTGATAATATTTTCTTTATTAACGTCAGAGATGATTTTCGATTTGAAAGGTAAGATAAACCGCGAACTCGGTTTGGCAGGAAAAATCGTCTCATCGAAGTTAACATGCTGGTGTGATGACGCGGTTGGCGGCTGGCACAGGTCCATTTTGTCGTTAGTAAAGATGGCAGCGACCTTCTCGCCGTGTTCCTGTTTGGCAAAATAGCGCAGTTTATGGCGGCTTTGCGAATTAATGAAATCAACAATCTCTGGATGAGTATTACTACTGCCACCATAGAGCATATAGATATTGGCATAATCAGAAGCTGTACATTCTTTCCATCCACAAACTGATGATAATGATTCCCTGAGCATATATTCATTCCTTGAATAATGATTTTTAATATTATTTATGTTTTATATGTATTTTGATGGCTATGATTTTATCAAGTCGTCGAGTACTCCTTGCGCTAAAAGGTTGGATTATTCCTAATTAGTTATAGAGTGAGAGAGTATAATCCTGCGAAACTAAATTAAAGGTAAATGAAATAGCGAGTATTTATCTCAGGTGAATAAAGGGTAAATAAATCATTGGCATGAGTTTTTTCTGTTTTTTTTTTGTTTTACTTAATCGTTTAGTCATTAAAACTAAAAGTTGTTTAGCGATTCTCTTACTTAAAAAGGGGAGATATCCATTTATCTGGTATTCAGCACTTCACTTTCCCAATCGCAAAAAAGAGCGCTATAGCCGTTTACGCTTTAACGCGGGGCGAAGGCCAAACTTTCTTATCATAAAAATGATGGAGTTACTCTTTAGGTGCTGCAAAAGTTATCCAACGGAGAACTTTAGGCCTATTCTTACAGCGTATGCGGTAAAACGGGTTCATGCTGTTATCAGGTTAAAATAAACGTATCTGTCCAATGAGGGAGTATTATGAAAAAGGCAATTATTGCTCTGTCCGCGATTTTACTGGCTTCACCTGTGTTTGCTGCCGATACCGTCAGCCACGCAACTGATGAGACTGTCGCTGAAGCGCACAAAGGTGCAGATACCGCTAAAGAAAAACTGCACAAAGAGCAGAATAAAGGCGAAGAGCAGAAGCTGAAAGCTAAGCACGCCGCTGAAGGTAAGCGCGACTCTACCACCAGCAAAGTGTCAGAAGGCACTAAAAAAGGCTGGGATAAAACCAAAGAAGGTTCGGAAAAAGCGTGGGACAAAACCAAGCAGGGTAGCGAAGACCTGAAGAATAAAGTCACTAACTAATCGACTTATTCTCCACACTGAAGGCCGGTTATCCGGCCTTTTTTTATGGGCGTGGCGCTTGAATTTGCTTGCTGCAGACCATAAAAAAGCCCGCCATGTTCGGCGGGCTTTTGCATTTCAGCTTCTCGCTAGCGAGCTTATTTCACTACGCACTTGGCGCACTGGTTGATGCGGATTTGCTCGAAGAAGTCGTTACCTTTGTCATCCACCAGAATGAACGCCGGGAAGTTTTCCACTTCGATTTTCCAGATAGCTTCCATCCCCAGTTCAGGGTACTCGACGCACTCGAGGCTCTTAATGCTTTGCTGAGCCAGCACTGCCGCCGGGCCGCCGATACTGCCGAGGTAGAAACCACCGTGCTTGTGGCAGGCGTCGGTCACTTGCTGGCTACGGTTGCCTTTCGCCAGCATGATCATGCTACCGCCGTTGGATTGCAGCAGGTCCACGTAGGAGTCCATGCGGCCTGCGGTGGTTGGGCCGAGGGAGCCGGAAGCATAACCTTCAGGGGTTTTGGCCGGACCCGCGTAGTAAATCGGGTGATCCTTCACATACTGTGGCAGGCCTTCGCCGTTATCCAGACGCTCTTTCAGCTTGGCGTGCGCAATGTCGCGGCCAACGATGATGGTGCCGCTCAGAGAGAGGCGAGTTGAGACCGGATACTCAGACAACTGCGCGAGGATCTCTTTCATCGGACGGTTCAGGTCAACTTCAACCACGCCGGTTTCACCCTGCTGGCGCAAGGCTTCAGGGATGTATTTGCCCGGATTGTCTTCCAGTTTCTCAATCCAGATACCATCACGGTTGATTTTAGCTTTGATGTTACGGTCGGCGGAGCAGGAAACGCCCATGCCTACTGGGCAAGATGCGCCGTGGCGTGGCAGACGAACCACGCGGATATCGTGCGCGAAGTATTTGCCGCCGAACTGTGCGCCGAGGCCGAGATTATTGGCTTCCACCAGCAGCTCTTTTTCCAGCTGTACGTCGCGGAACGCCTGACCGTGCTCATTACCTTCGGTCGGTAGACCGTCGTAATAGTGGGTAGAGGCCAGTTTAACGGTTTTCAGCGTGGCTTCTGCTGACGTCCCGCCAATCACGAAGGCGATATGGTACGGCGGGCAGGCAGCCGTTCCCAAAGTACGCATTTTATCGACCAGATAATCTTTCAGCTTGGCCGGAGTGATCAGCGCCTTAGTTTCTTGATACAGATAGGTTTTGTTGGCCGAGCCGCCGCCTTTGGCGACGCAGAGGAATTTGTATTCGTCGCCATCTACGCTGTAGAGGTCGATCTGCGCTGGCAGGTTGGTGCCAGTGTTCACCTCTTTATACATATCCAGCGGGGCGTTTTGCGAGTAGCGCAGGTTATCTTCGATAAAGGTGTTGTACACGCCTTTGGAAAGCGCGGCTTCGTCGCCACCGCCGGTCCAGACGCGTTGACCTTTTTTACCCATGATGATCGCCGTGCCGGTGTCCTGACAGGTTGGCAACACGCCTTTGGCGGCGATTTCGGAGTTTCTGAGGAATTGCAGCGCGACGTAACGGTCGTTCTCGCTGGCTTCCGGGTCATCAAGAATGGCCGCCACTTGTTTCTGGTGAGCCGGGCGCAGCATGAAAGAGGCGTCGTGGAAGGCTTGCTGTGCCAGCAAAGTCAGACCTTCTGGCGCGACTTTCAGCACTTCTTCGCCATCAAACTGGCTAACGGAAACGTGGTCACGGGTTAACAGATAATATTCGGTGTCCTCTTTGGCGAGAGGGAATGGATCTTGATAATGGAAAGTTTTATTCGACATTGTTTTCTCACTTAATCCGTTATTGCCGCCATGGGTACAGCGATTTCCTGGAGTGATCTTCGGGTAGATCGGGGGCGACGTTTTTATTCGTGTGTATGTTGCCAGCCAAGGTGATTGGCTGGCAACAGGCTGGGGATGTTTTATTTGAGTAAAAGCTCTGTTAATGGCTTGAGTGTCAAATTAATCCTCCTTTAGAACAGCATGGCCATCCAAGGGTAGCCGATAAACAGCAGGGCGGCTAAGAACAGTGCGCCGAAGATGGTGCCTAAGCGCCAGTAGTCTTTGGTTGGCAGATAACCGCTGCCGTAGTAAATCGGGCTTGGGCCAGTACCGTATGGAGTGATGATCCCCATCACACCCAGAGACGTCACCATCAGCAGGCAGAAGACTTGCAGATTGATGCCTGGGATAGCGGCACCGATGGTCAGCATCGCAGGCAGCAGCGCCGTGGTGTGCGCGGTGGTGCTGGCAAACAGGTAGTGCAGCAGGTAGAACGCCAGCAGCAGCACGATGGTCGCTGTTCCCGGAGAGATGCCGCCCATCAGCAGCGCGCCTTCTTTACCTAACCAAGAGATGAAGCCGGTGCGAGATAAGCCGTCGGCCAGAGCCACCAATGTGGCGAACCACGCGAAGGTGTTCCACGCCGGTTTGTTGCTGGTGATGTCGTTCCAGTTCAATACCCCGGTCCACAGCATCAGCACCACTACCAACAGGGCAGCCATCGCAGGTTCAATGAAGCTGGCGGCGAAAATCCACATCATCAGGGCGCAGCATACAAAGACCAGCAGCAGGATTTCATGACGGGACATTTTGCCCAGTTTGGCCAGCTCGGCGGTGGCCCAGCGCGGCACTTCATCATTCACTTTGACTTCCGGCGGGTAGAGCCAGTAAGCCAGCAGCGGCATGGTCAGCAGTAACAACAGACCCACTGGCAGGAAGGCGAAGAACCACATTCCCCAAGAGATATTGATGCCGGTGATGCTGTTAACGATGCCCAGTGCCAGCAAGTTAGGTGCCAGCGCGGAGAGGAACATGGAGCTGGTGATACAGGCTGCGGTGATAGCGACCCACATCAGGTAAGAGCCGATTTTACGCGCACTTGGGTCATTCGGTTTTGAACCGTACAGCGGCGGTAAGTTAGCAATGATTGGGTAAATAGTCCCGCCGCTGCGCGCCGTGTTTGACGGAGTGAAAGGCGCCAGAAGCAGATCCGCGAAGGCGATGGCGTAACCCAGCGTCAGGCTGCGGCGGCCAAGATATTTCACCAGAATCAGTGCCAGACGGCGACCGAACTGGGTTTTATCGTAGCCCGCGGCAAACATGAATGCGCCGAAGATAAGCCACACGGTGGAGTTGCCGAAGCCGCTCACTGCCCATTTAAAGGACTGCGCCGCCATTTTGAATTTCGGGTCAGCCAGCTCAGCCGGGCTAAACAGCAGCCACTGGCTGAACAGCGCAATCACCACCACGCCGGTCAGGCCAATCACCGCGCCAGGCAGAGGCTCAAAAATCAGACCGACAATGACACCGACGAACACGGCGAAGAAGTGCCATGCGTGAGGCTGCAAGCCTTCAGGGACTGGGATAAACAACAGAATTACGGTTACCAGAATGGGCATAAGCATCATCATCAGGCGGTTTTTTTTACCGCCTGAAACTTTGCTAACCGGAGGTGTCACCATCGTTTTAGAGATATCAGTCATAGGTTTGACCTAACAAGTAGTTGAGAATTCTGAGTACCCAAGATCTCGCGAGCGGCAGGGAGGTCACTGCGGGCTCTTAACGGCTCTGTTGGGTTGATGTGCGTAATAAAGTCAGCGTCTTTTTGATTTTTTTAGTTACTTAACTTTCTTAAGCTATTTAATGGCGGCATTTACGTTGCTCCATTATTGATATTCATTATTTGGTAGGGTTATCCCCCTTAATGGGGAGAAGTTATTTATATAATGCGATTTTCCTGTTTATTACTTTTGATCTGGATCAAGAAAAGCTATTTATATTTTTCTTTTTAATCATGCACAAAAATAAAGGTTAATTTTGGCGGGAGTGATACTAAGTGAAATTAAGATAGGAATTTTAGTATGAAATGCTTGCTCCCGTAATCCTTGGTCATACTATGGGGAAGGGTGGTTGATTTTAGTTTTATGATTTTAAAGGGTTATTTTAATTGATGGCTTGTATCGGGTTATTGCGTCTCATTCTTGATAAAGCATTTTTTCCTAATTAAATATAAAGCTGGTGAGTGTTTGATTAAATGTGATCATTCTATTTGTCATTTAACAATGCATTAATAAATGCAGCGGGATATTAATAGGTAAATAGTTAAATAACTAAGGTTAGAGATTATGAAACTAAAGAAAGTAATATATTAATACCATGAGAACGGAGACTAACTAAAAAGAATTAATTAATCCGATACCGAATTCACAAAATATTAAACACTTTAGGTTGGAGTTAATTATTATGAAAAATCGCGATCGGTTATTGAGTCCTATTACTCTGCCAAACGGCACCGCGTTGAAAAACCGTTTCCTGATGGCACCGATGACCACCTGCACCGGCTTTTACGACGGCTCAGTGAACAGCGAGCTGGTGGAATACTACCGCGCCCGTGCTGGCAGCATCGGCACGGTTATCGTCGAGTGCTGCTTTATTGACGACAAAGGTCTGGCCTTCCCCGGCGCCATTGGTATCGACACCGACAGCAAAGTGCCGGGGCTGGCTAAAATTGCGCAAGCAATCAAAGAGAAAGGCTCAAAAGCCGTATTGCAGATTTATCACGGCGGTCGCATGACCGAGCCAAAACTGATTGGCGGCCAGGCTCCGGTTGCGCCGAGCGCGCTGGCCGCGCCGCGTGAAGGTGCCGCCACCCCCATCGCGCTGACCACGGAAGAAGTGGACGGCATGATTGCTAAGTTTGGCGAAGGCGTGCGTCGCGCCATTGAAGCCGGATTCGACGGCGTGGAGATCCACGGCGCCAACACCTACCTGATTCAGCAGTTCTTCTCACCAAACTCCAACCAGCGCACCGACCAATGGGGCGGCAGCCGCGAAAACCGCGCCAAATTCCCGCTGGCGGTGCTGGAAATCACCCACCAGATGGCGCAGCAATACGCCGATCCTTCTTTCATTATCGGCTACCGCTTCTCGCCGGAAGAGATTGAAGAGCCTGGCATTCGCTTCGCTGACACCATGTACCTGCTGGAAAAGTTGGCGGCGCGCGGTGTGGATTACCTGCACTTCTCCGTCGGCTACACCCTACGTCCTTCGATTGTTGATAGCCAAGATCCAACGCCGCTGATCGACAAATATGTCGCGATGCGCTCTGAGACGCTGGCTAAAGTGCCGGTGATGGGCGTCGGTGGCGTGGTGAATATGGAAGATGCCGAGCTGGCGCTGGAGCACGGTTATGACATGGTGGCGGTCGGCAAAGCCTGCATCGCTTATCCAGATTGGGCGGATCGCATCACCCAAGATAAGAAACTCGAGCTATTTATCGACAGCACCCAGCGCGAAGCTTTGACCATCCCGGAGCCGCTGTGGCGCTTCTCGCTGGTCGACGCGATGATCCGCGACATGAGCATGACGTCGAAAAAATTCAAAGCCGGCGTCTTTAATGAAAAAGTGCAGGACGATACCCATCAGCTGGCGATTAACGTCAGTCTGGAAACCGATCGCATTGCTGACATCGAGCTGGATGCCGATGCCGAGCTAGACGTGGCCTTCACCACCAGCTTCGACATCATCCGCAGCCGCATTCTGGATGCCAACAGCCCGCACGTGGACGCCGTCACCGGCGCGACCACGCAAAGCGAAGCCGTGAAGAAAGCCGTTTCAAAAGCTATCGCTAAATCCTGCAAAGCCCAGCTGCTGGAAGAGGGCGGCAGCCCGTCAGCGCCGCAAAGCTATGACGTGGTGGTGGTCGGCAGCGGCGGTGCCGGTTTGGCCGCGGCGATCCAAGCCTGTGATGAAGGGGCGAAAGTGCTGGTGGTGGAGAAAATGTCCACCATCGGCGGCAACACCATCAAAGCCTCTGTCGGCATGAACGCGGCGGAAACGCGCTTCCAGAAACTCAAAGGGATTGAAGACAGCAAAGAGTTGTTCTACCAAGAGAGCCTGAAAGGCGGCCAGTTCAAGAACAATAAAGTCTTGTTGAGAGAGTTCGTCGAGCGCGCGCCGCAGGCCGTGGAGTGGCTAGCCGAGCACGACATCGAGCTGAGTGATATCACCATCACCGGCGGGATGAGCATCGACCGTACTCACCGCCCGGCGGATCGCAGCGCGGTGGGTGGCTTCCTGATTAGCGGCCTGGTGAAGAACCTCAACAAGCGCAATATTGACGTGATGCTCGATACCTCGGTGACCCAGATTCGTTATGAGCAGGGCGCAGTGCAGGGCGTCGAGCTGTTAAACGATGAAAACGAAGTGCTGACTATCAATGCTAAAAGCGTAATTGTGGCTACCGGCGGTTTTAGCGCCAACCGCGACATGGTGGTGAAATATCGCCCTGAGCTGGACGGCTTTGTCACCACTAACCACAAAGGCGCAACCGGCGGCGGCATCGCAATTTTGCAGAATATCGGCGCGGATACCGTGGATATGGGCGAAATTCAAATCCACCCGACGGTTGAGCAAACCACCTCTTACCTGATTTCCGAAGCCATTCGCGGCGGCGGGGCGATTCTGGTCAATCAGGCTGGCAAACGCTTCTTTAATGAGATGGAAACCCGCGACAAAGTCTCGGCGCAAATCATCGCCCAGCCGGAAAAATACGCTTACGTGGTGTTTGATGAGCAAGTTCGACTGAACAACAAGGCTGCCGATGAGTATATCGCGCGCGGTTTTGTAATTAGCGCCGAGTCTCCGCGCGAGCTGGCGAACAAGCTGGAGATGGATTTCCACGCCTTCCTCGCCACCCTCGAGACTTACAATGTGGCGGTGGATAAGCAGCACGACGCCGAATTTGGCCGCACCACGGCGATGCGCCACCCGATTAATCAGGGGCCGTTCTACGCCATCCGCATCGCGCCGGGGGTTCACCACACCATGGGCGGCGTGACCATTAACACCGAAACATGCGTGCTGGACAGCCAGAAACAGACCCTGAACGGCGCATTCGCCGCCGGTGAAGTGGTCGGCGGCATCCACGGCGGCAACCGAATTGGCGGTAATGCCGTTGCGGATATCATCATCTTCGGTATTCTTGCAGGACGCAACGCCGCTCGCTTCTCGATGAAATAACGGCGAATAGCCTGCGTCGACTCCCCGACGCAGGCTTTATCCACTTGATTGACGAGATAACGCTATGACGCCAGACGATCGAATTTATGCTTACTCCGCCGTGCTGATGGGCTCCCCCATTCTGCTCAAGCTGTTTGAACATAATGAGAGTCTGGCGTCACGCGTTTTCCGGCTGATCAAACAGCAAGAGAACATCTTCACGGTCAATCGCCCGCACTCTGAAGTGATGGCGGTAAACCACGCGGCGGGCAGCCACCCGGTGGTGGTTAGCCCGCCGGTTTACAAGCTGATAAAACGCGCCAAGGCCGTGAGTTTGCTCGAAGACAGCCTGTTCAACTTCACTATCGGCCCTGTGGTAAAACGCTGGAAAATTGGCTTTAGCGGCCACAGCGTGCCCGCCGCCAGCGACCTGCAAAGCCTGCTCGCCCTGACCAACCCTAGTGACGTGGTGCTTGATGACGCCGCGCGCTCCGTCTTCCTGCAATACGCAGGGATGGAAATCGATTTGGGGGCCATTGCTAAAGGCTATATCGCCGACGTGGTGAGGGATTTCCTGCTGACCGAGCAGGTGCCGCACGGGCTGATTAACCTCGGCGGCAATGTCCAGACGCTGGGCGCCAGTGGGGAACAGGGGTGGGGGATTGGGCTGAAAAAGCCGTTTGCCGCCGAAGATGCGCTGCTAGGCGTGATCCACGTCAGCAACAAGTCGGTAGTCACGTCGGGCATCTACGAACGTTATTTTGAGCTGGACGGCCGCCGCTACCACCATATTCTCGATCCGAAAACCGGCTATCCGCTGGATAACGAGTTACAGAGCGTGACAGTGATTTCTGAGGGTTCCATCGACGGCGATATCTACACCACGCTGTTGTATGGCATGGGGGTAGAAAAAAGCCTCGAGTATCTGCAAGACCTTGCACATATCGAGGCGATTTTTGTCACTAAACAGCGGCAGATTGTCTGCTCATCACAGCGCCAGTTTGGCTTCACGCTGCTGGATAATAGCTACCAGCTGCTGCGCTAATTCCCCAAATACTACTGGCAATACTGTTTTAGCAGGGCGTGATGATCTTCTTGCAGCCGATAGCGATAGACCGGCCTTCCCGTCACCCCGTAGTGAATGCTGGTGAACAGGATATGGCTGTCAGCCAGCCAAATCAGGTATTTACGGCAGGAAACGCGCGAGATATTCACCGAGTGCGCCAGCTCATCGGTGGAGAACTCGGTGTCAGGATGGGCGTCAATCCACTGGCACAGGGTGCGCAGGGTCTGCGGCGTTAAGCCCTTCGGCAGCTTTTTGTTGTCAGACGTGGTCTGCGGCTCGCCGTGTATCAGCCGATCCACGTCAGACTGCTCATAATACTGATGGTGGTCCATCAGCGTTTTCTTCTGCTGCCAGTGGGTCAGGGCCTCTTCAAAACGCGGGAACTGGAAAGGCTTGATCAGGTAATCCACCACGCCGTAGTTCAGCGACTTCTTAATGGTGGCGGCATCGGCGGCGGAGGAGATCACAATCACGTCGATTGGCCGACCGGCATCGCGCAGTACGGGGAGCAAATCCAGCCCGTTCTCCTGCTGCATATAGACATCAAGCAAAATAAGGTCGATAGGATGTTGAGGATTCAACACCAGATCTTTGGCTTGTTGTAAGGTTGAGGCCACGCCAGTGCAGGTAAACCCTTCAATCTGAGTCACATAACAGCGGTTAAGCTCTGCAACCATGGCATCATCATCGACTATCAGCACATTGATCATGCCGGTTTCCTCTCACTATCCCACGGGAGTTGTACAAAAAATTGGGTGTATACGTCAGGTTCTGACTCAACGCTTATGCTTCCGCCAAGGTTCTCAATTTGCTGTTTCGCCAGGGATAACCCGACGCCGCGCTCTTCACCTTTCGACGAAAACCCTTTCTCAAAAATAGCATCAATATGCTCAGGCGGAATGCCGGGGCCGTCATCGCTGACCACGCCAGCGAGCCAGCCATTTTGGTAATGCAGCAACACGCTTATCTCTCCGTTCGGCTGCTGGCCCAGAGCGTCCAGCGCATTCTCAATCAAATTACCTAGCGCGGTGATCAGCGCCGCCACCTGATCTTCATTGGCATTGTCGGGCAGCAAGCTGTCATCGCTGAGCGTCAGCTGATGGTGCATATCCGTGGCGCGTTTCATCTTGCTTAACAAGAAACCGGCAATAACAGGTGATTTGATTTTTAACAGCAACGAGCCAATTTCTGTCTGATAGTTATTGGCCGTTTTGAGAATGTAATCCTCAAGCTGCGTGTAGCTCTTCATGTGCAGTAACCCGAGGATCACGTGCAGCTTGTTCATAAACTCGTGCGAGCGCTCACGCAGCGAATCGGCGTAGTTTACCATGCCGCTCAGGCGCTGCATCAACTGGCTGACTTCGGTCTTATCCCTGAAGGTACAGATAGCGCCGATAATCACCCCATTGCTGCGCACCGGCACGGTATTACTCAGCAATAAACGGCCTTTGACGTTGATCTCTTCATCCTGACGCGGCACCCCGGTCTGGAGCACGTCGTTAAGATTATGGATCAGTGGCTGGGAGCCGCCGATGTTCTCGACATTAATGGAAAACTCGGGGGCGGTTTCGCCAAACAGGTGGCGTGCCTCTTGATTAATCAGCGTCACCCGCGCGTCCTGGTCGACGGCAATCACCCCCTCTTTGATCGACTGTAACATCGCTTGGCGCTGTTCAAAAAGCGTCGATATTTCATAAGGTTCCAGCCCGAACAAGATGCGTTTGAGCATCTTCACCAAGGCGAAGGTCCCCAGCGCGCCGACCAGCGTACCAAACAGCACGGTCCACAAAATGCTCCAGCGGCTCTTATTGATTTGCTCGGTCACTTTGCTGAGGGAAATGCCAATCGCCACCACGCCAATTTGCTTATGCTGGTCATCATAAACTGGCGTGAACACCCGCAGCGCCTCCACCAACACCCCGTGATTGATCGCCACATTTTCTTTGCCCTGCAAGGCTGGATTGATGTCGTCACCAATAAAGCGGCGGCTAATCACCTCTTTATTCGGATGCGAGAAGCGAATGCCGCTCATGTTGGTCACCACCACGAACAGCAGGTCATTTCTCTTGCGCGCCGCGTCGGCAATCGGCTGAATGATGCCGCTGTCCGAAGGCTGAGTCAGCCCGCGCCTGATTTCCGGCAGGTCAGCCAGCGTGCGGGCCACCGCCAGCGCCTTCTCTTTCACGCCGTCGCGGGTGGTATCGCTGACCTGAATAAGATAGAGCAGATGCACAACCAGCAGGACGGAGAGGATCACTGCGCCAATCATCAAAATGACCGACGTCATCAGTTTCATGGGGCGTTTGCGCGTGGCAAAAGGTTGTTTGGTGTCTCTCATTGAAGTCTCAAGGAAAAGTGTCGTTAACCATAGGGGGTAGCTTATGGTCCACGTTTGTCAGCCGAGAGTCTAGCTTGTTACTCTATTGCCGCAAACTGAACGCGAAGCTTTCTCGCCTGATGGCTAAACGATTATTTTTTGCTCAACTCCCGTGTCGAGGGCACGCAATTTATGTTAAAACGTTCGCTCTCAAAATTCGCACCCGCTCGACTCTCTCCACCAAAGGTTTCATGACATATGACAGATAATCTTCTCGAACGCATTTCGACAGCGTTAGAAGCAGAATATACGCTCGAAGGACTGGTTCGGCAGTTGCTGGAGATGCTCGAGCTGGTGACCAATATGGAGTCCACCTACCTGACTCGTATTGACGAAGATGGCGGGCAGCAGCACATTCTGTTTTCCCGCAATGGCAGCAATATGCATATCCCCGAGGGGCTGTCGGTGCCTTGGGGAGACACCCTGTGCAAGCGCGCGCTGGACGAAGGCCGCCGCTACACCTGCGACGTTGCCGGGATTTGGGGGGATTCAGAAGCCGCGAGGGCGCTGGGGATCACCACCTATGTCAGCACGCCGGTAACGCTGGCCGACGGCTCGCTGTACGGCACGCTGTGCGCCGCCAGCTCTGAACACCGCGAATTGTCCGAGCGCAGCGAGCAGGTGCTTCAGCTGTTCGCCAACCTGATTGCTCAACAGATCCAGAGCGAGCAGTTGTTGAAGAAATTACAGCTCGCCAACGACGCGCTGACCACCGCCAGCTATACCGATGAGCTGACCGGCTTGCCGAACCGCCGTTCGCTGTTCAACCAGCTGCCGACCCTGTTTTCTCAGGCCCACGCCACTTCGCGCTATGTGCTGATCGCCTTTGCCGATCTGGATGATTTTAAAGAGATCAATGACCTCCACGGCCATGAAGTGGGGGATGATTTTCTGGTGGCGGTGGGAGAGAGGCTGAAAGAGGGCGTGCGCGGCGATGAAGTGATGGCCCGCGTGGGCGGCGATGAGTTCGTGGTCGCGGGGGCCGGGCCGGTGGAGTTTAGCGAAGCTCAACAGGCGGCGCAGGCTTTCAAAAAGCGCCTGTCCGAACTGCTGACCGGCGAGTATCAGCTGCAATCTTGTCTGATTGATTACGCCGGGCCGAGCATCGGCGCGGTGGCCATCAACCCAACGGACAGCACGCCGGACATGGCGCTGCGCGAAGCCGACGCCCAGATGTATGAAGAGAAAAACCGCCGCAGAAGATGGCGCGTGGTCTGACTTTTCCCTTTCTCCCGGCGAAATCCCCCAAACCTCCCCAGTAAACGGGGAGGCATTGTTGATTCAATCAGTCGTTTTTCTTCTGGGGAATAAAGCCCGGCACGCCCGTCTCCACCACCGAGTTCAGGCGAATGCGGGTAGTTATCTCCTGCTTCATTCTGCTCAGCGCGCTCTCCGGCAGGGTCGAAATATCCCAGTTTTCTTCAATGTGGCTGCGGCGGGTAGACGTGGTTAGGAACGCCGTTCCGCGCTGCGCCGCCCAAGCCAAGGCCACCTGCGCCGGGGTTTTCTCCACCTGCTGGGCGATTGTGGTGATCACATTATCCTCCAACACTCGCGGCTCCATGCCGTGCCCCAGCGGGGCGAATGCCAGCAGGATAATGCCCTGCTGTTGGCAAAACTCCAGCAGCTCCCACTCGGGCAGATAAGGGTGGGACTCCACCTGCACCACCGCCGGTTTGATGCGCGCGTCGGCGACAATCTGTTTTAACGCGGGCAGGGTGATGTCGGACAAACCGATAGCCCGGCAGCGCCCGTCGTCCAACAGCTTCTCCATCGCCCGCCATGTCTCGAGTAAGGTCACGCCAGAGTCATAAATCACTTTCCCCTCGGCGTCGCGCGGGTCGAGATTGTCTCCCGGCTGGAAAGCAAATGGCGTGTGAATCAAATAACAATCCACATAGTCCACCTGCAAACGGCGGCAGCTGGCCTCCAAAGCCGGGGCGACATATTCCGGGCGATGGTGGGTATTCCACAGCTTAGTGGTGACAAACAGCTGCTCGCGGCTAACCTTTCCAGAGGCTAATGCCTGCTGAAACGCCGCGCCAACCTGAGCTTCATTTTGGTAGCGCTCGGCGCAGTCGAAGTGGCGGAAACCGGCCTCCAGCGCCTCTGTTACTGCCTGCGTGGTGACGCTAAGATCCTTAAATAGCGTGCCAAACCCTGCCGCTGGCATCGCGCCGCTGCCGTGTTGAATCGGAAATCTTGTCTCGCGGAGCCTGTCTTGGGTACTCATATTCTGACCTCTTGGGTTCTATTTACGGGCTGGGTTTTCGTAACAGCAGCACCAGTGGACTCACCACCAGCATCACTACCATTAACGTTTTGAACTGGCCGATCAGGGCGATAAACGCCGCCTGGCCGGTGATGGCTTCATTGAGCGCCGCCAGCTGTGGCAGATTGGTGGCGGGGATGCGATCAGCCGCGATGTAATACGGCGTCAGGTGGCTGGCGAAAGCCAGGTGCAGCGCCTGCGTATGGTTGAAAAACAGCGCCTGCACCACGGCGACCCCCAGAGTGCTGCCATAGGTGCGGGCTAAATTAAACAGCCCGGCCCCTTCTGGGCGAAGCTGCGGGGCAAGGGTGCTAAAGGCGACATGGCTCAGAGCTGGCATTAACACCCCCAGCCCAAGACCCTGAATCGCTCCGGCAATCGCCACCGGCGGCCAATCCATTAACAGCGAGTAATCCAGCATCGTGGCATTGGCATAAATCACCGTGGCGGTTCCCGCCGCTACCGCTAGCCGACGGTCAATCCCCCTCGGCGCGCGGCTCATCAACACAAAGCCGCCGACAATGCCGATGCCGCGAGGAAGGGTCAGCAGGCCGGTCGTCATGGGCGGGTAGCCCAGCAGCTCGTCGAGCATCGGCGAAGTCAGCGCCATGGTCGGCAGCAGCACAAAACCAGCGGCGAAAAACAGCAGCGTGCACAAGACAAAATTGCGATCGCGAAACAGCGCTTTGCTGAGGAAATGGCTTGGTGAAGTCAGCACGTGCACCACCAACCAACAGAACCCAAGCAGCGCCGTGGCGGCTTCCAGCCAAATCTCTGGCGAGTCCCACCACTCCAGCCGTTCGCCGCGATCCAGCACCATTTGCAGGCCGATAATGGCGGCGGTAAAACTGATAAAGCCAAAGAAATCAAAGCGTGCGGGCTGCGCGGATTTTTTCTCCAGCAGATCCAGACTGGTCACTAAGGCGATAAACGCCACCAAGGGAATGCTGGTGAGAAACAGCGACGGCCAGCCAAAGTCGTCGGCCAGCCAGCCGCCAATCGCCGGGCCGCTGACAATGCCGAGCAGCACGATGGCGGTCCAGCTAGCTCCAAAACTTGGCCGACGCTCCGGGGGGAGGGTTTCCAATGCAATCGCCATGGAAAGGGGTGCAATAATGCCGCTGGCCGCGCCCTGAACAATACGCGTGGCGATAAATCCCAGTTGGGTATTGGCCGTGGTCGAGAGCCATAGTCCGCAAGCAAAGGTGGCTAAGGCCGCCAGATAAGTCCTCTTCAAGCCAAAACGGCCCGCCAGCCACTGAGCAATCGGCAGCGTAATGCCGCTGGCGGCAAGATAAGAGGTGAAAATCCAGCCCGCCTGATCGTCCGCCATCGACAGGCCACCCTGAATAAAACGCAGTGCCGAGTTGGGGATGGACAGGTTCATCGCCTGAAGATAGGTCGCCAGCAGGGCGGCAAAACGCAGCGCGCGGCGACTCATTTTGCTATCAGCCCGCTTAAGGCTTGCCACCAACTATGCTTGCCGGTTTCCACTTGTACGCTGGCGCTGGTGCCGGAAAACAGTGGGATTTGCGTCGCTATCTCCTCCAGTTCCAGGCGCACCGGCACGCGCTGCACCACTTTGACCCAATTACCCGTGGCATTTTCCGGCGGCAGCAGGGAAAAGTCAGACCCAGCTCCCGGACTCATGCTGACCACGCGGGCCTTAAAAGCCCGGTCAGGGTAGCTGTCGAGATGCACGGTTGCCGACTGCCCGGCGCGCATCTGGCTGATTTGGGTTTCGCGGAAATTGGCCTCAATCCACACGTGTTTCTTTGACAGCAGGGCAAAGGCCGGTGCGCCGCTGTTGATAAAGTTGCCGACCTGTAAGTCGTCAACCTTGGTGACAATGCCATCTTCTGGCGCACTGACGGTGGCGTAAGAGAGGTAAAGCTGGGCCTCGTCGAGCTGGCTCTGGGCCTCGCGCACCGCCGGGTGATTGTCGACGTGGATATTTGGATCGCCATTCAGGGACACCAGAATGTTCGCCACCTGCTGTTCAATGGAGGCGATGCGCTGGCGGGCGACTTTCAGGTCGGTATCGGCGCGCTCGTACATCGACTGCGACACAAACTGATTCGCCAATAAGGCTTTTTTACGGGCAAAATCCTTTTGCTCGAAATCGGCCTGCTCGCGGGCTGATTGCAGCTCCGCCAGCTGTTCGCGGTAGCTGGTTTTCAGCCCTTCAATCCGCAGGCGAGCCACGCTGAGCTGGGCCTGCGCCCGGTTTACTGCGATTTGTAATGGCTCTGGGTTTATCTGGAACAGCACCTGACCCTTGCGCACCGGCTCATTGTCCACCACGGCAATATTGACCACCTGCCCCGACACTCTGGCGTTAATGGCGGTTTTCGCCACTCGCGCATACGCATTATCAGTGGAAACCGAATTTAGCGTTGTCAGAAAGTAGCCGCCGCCCAGCAGCGTGAGCAGCACGGGCAATCCCACCAGCAGTATCGGGCGTGTAAAGTGGGGGCGTTGCCGGGTTTGAGTGGCAGTGTTATCAGCGGCTTGGGTCATGGTAACTATCACTTTTCTCAGAGTGCGTGGTGAAAACCTGGAGCGATTTCAGCTCAGACAGGCGCAGTTTTTATTTTTGTGCGACAATGTAAGAATATCGATCCGCTAACCGAATTCAAGGAATTTTGTACAACATGGCACAAAATAAAGCGAAGGAGTCAAAAGGCCGCGGGCGTCCTCGCGCCTATAACCCTGAGGAAGCCTTAGGGCAGGCGCTGGGCGTGTTTTGGAATACCGGCTTTTCAGCGGCGTCGCTGGACAGCATCGCCAGCGCGGCGGGCATGAATCGCCCAAGTTTGTATGCTGCATTTGGCGATAAGCACGCGCTATACCTCAAGGCGCTGGGCCATTATTGGTCGCAGGCCGCCGCCGCCATGGATGCTGCACTCGAGGATGACAGCCTCAGTTTGCGACAGGCGTTGACCCAGTTCTACCAAGGCCAACTGGAGATCTATTTCTCGGGAGAGGGGCAGCCTCGCGGCTGCTTTATGATTGGCACCGCCGCGACGGAAGCCATTGAAAATGCTGAGATTAAAGCTTTTCTGCTCGACGGCATGGGTAAGCTCGACGGCTTCCTGACTAAGCGAATTCAGGCCGCCATTGACGCGGGAGAGCTAGGCCAAGAAGCCAGCGCCGCGACCTTGGCGATGCTGGCTTCATCGGTTTTACACAGTATTTCGATACGGGCGCGGGCCGGGCAATCTCGCGCAGAACTGACCGAGATTGCCGATGGCGCGGTGAAGATGATTTGCGGTTAGGAAGGCTTAAACCCGCCAGAACTTGTTCTTGCTGGTTTTGCCCACCCCGGCGTTGAAGCTGTTGGTTGGGTCGAGGCGGTGCATATGCTGCTCGTAGTCCGGCGAGGCGTGGTACTGGTGGCCGACATTGTGCTCGGCCGGGTATTTCGCGCCGCGCGTTTCGATATATTCCAGCACGCCGTGTTTGAAAGCCGTCGGGTCATAGCCGGGTTTGAGGATGTAATCCTGATGGTTAACAAAGCAGAAGAAGTGGCCGCAGCACGACTCGAGCAGCACCTGCTGCTGTAAATGGGCCGGTAATTTCAGCCGCCATTGCGGGTCGTTGGAGCGCAAAGCCACGTCGAACGCCACCAGCCGCTGGTTAATGTCCAGCCCCTTGCCTTCGCAATAATAGACCGTACAACCCCCGACGCCGAAGCGAATCAAAAACGCATTCTTCTCTTCGGCGCTGCTGCATTCAAAGAATTTACCCTGTCGGCTGGCAAAGAAATTTTGCAAAAGCGTCTTCAGCTCTGGTGCGTCTTTTTGCTCGGTTTTTAGCATCAGGTGATGCTCAAACTGGTGGTGGAAATCCATGATGCGCGGCTCGACGCCGTCGGGCGTGAGTCGGTTATAGATTTGAATCAGGCTGTCAAAGGCGTGGTTGGGCAGGATCGGGATGGCGCGAACGATTTTATCAATCTGGTTTTTCTGCGCGAACATCTCGGGGATCTTCGCCGCGCCCTGTTTGCCAATGGCCTTATACACGTGTTTGGCATAGCGAATAGTTAAATCAAAGGCCTGACGGTGAATGTATTCGGCCTGCAGCGGCGAGGCTTGCAGGTTTTTGAGCAAGAAGCGGCGCAGCTCCACCAGCTCGGTTTCATCATTGGCGCCGATGTAAAACGTGGTGGTGCCACGGCTGCTTTCAAAGGTCGGCAGGCGCACCGAGAATACCGCCAGCTTGCCGCTGGAACCGGCACTTTCGTGCAGATACTCAGGGTTGCCGTTGTAGCGCGTAGGCTGGTCGGAATCGACATCGCGCAGCTTCTTCTCATAATCATCGGCCCAGATCCGCCCCTGCCAGTCCGCCGCGTCGCCAGTGGTGTAGTGTTTGCTGACCAGATTGCCGAGGATCTCTTCGGGCGTTTCGCCCAGCTCAATACCCAGATGGTTAATCAGCTGCAACTGGCCCTGCTCATCGATAGCGGCGTACAGCGATTTCTCGGTAAAGGCTGGACCACGGCGGATCAGCGAACCGCCAGAGTTATTGCAGATACCGCCAATCACCGACGCGCCGATGCAGGAGGAGCCAATCACCGAGTGCGGCTCGCGGTGGAAAGGTTTCAGAGCATCTTCCAGCTCGGTGAGGGTCGTGCCGGGGAAGGCCAGCACCTGATTGGCGTCATCCAACAGGTGCAAACCGTTAATTTTGCGAGTGCTGATAATCACGATATCGCGGTCATAATCATTGCCGTCCGGGGTGGAACCGCCGGTGACGCCGGTGTTGGAGGCTTGCATCAAAATGATGACATCATGGGCGACGCAGACTTTCAGCAACTGCCACATCTCCATCAGTGAATTCGGCAGCGCGACGGCCAGCGCCTCGCCCTTGCCGACGCGAAAACCTTTGGTGTAGGGCACTTTGTCGTTGGGTTTGGTCAGCACGTGGCTATGCCCAACCACGTCTTTTAACTGGTTAATCAAAGGTGTATTCATAATGATAGGCTCCTTGCTGAGCATCCTCCCTAAGTGAACGATTTATCAACATACACCATGAAAAATGAAATGGGTGAAAGCGCCAATAAAAACAATGACCGCTTGTCCCTCACCCCGTGAGAACGGGCATAATTTGGGGCAACAGAGGGCGGCTAAATCCCGGTTTTTAGTGATCCTTTTCACAGATTAACTGCGCAATCACCCGATGAGGCGGGATGCCTCTTTCCAATCTTCCGCGAAGTGATAACCATCCCTAAAGAGGATGCGCCGAGGTGAGGGGAAAAGATGCAAAAAGAGATCGTGATTGTTCTGGACTGTGGAGCCACCAATATTCGCGCGATGGCCATCGATAGCCAAGGCAATGTGTTGGCCAGCGCCCATGAGCAAAATTTTACGCTGAACCCGGCAGAAAACCCGCTGTGGCACATTTGGCCGCTGGCGAGAATTATGCAAAGCCTCGAAAGCTGCTGCCAGTCGTTGGTGGCCAAGCTGCCCGACCATCCGGTTCGCGCTCTAACCGTCACGGCCTTTGGCGTCGACGGCGCGCTGGTAGACCGTCAGGGCGAGCTGCTTTACCCGGTGATCAGCTGGAAATGCCCGCGCACCGAAGCTGTGATGAATAACATCGAAAAATACCTTCCCGCCGCCGAACTCAAGGCTATTACTGGCATCGCGCCTTATAGCTTCAACACGCTGTATAAGCTGATTTGGCTGCGCGAAAATGCTCCAGACTTGCTCGACCGCGCCCACGCGTGGCTGTTTATGTCGTCGCTTATTAGCTTCCAGCTGACCGGCGAAATGACCACCGAAAGAACCATGGCGGGCACCAGCCAGCTGCTGGACGTCACTCAGGAAGTGTTCAGCGAGCGGCTGCTGAAACTGGTGGGCATCGACGCTTCGCTGTTCCCGCGCATGATTAATGCCGGAGATAAAATTGGCGAATTGCAGCCGCAGATAGCGGCGCGGCTGGGTTTGACGCCGGGCATTCCGGTGATTTCCACCGGCCACGACACCCAATTCGCCCTTTACGGCTCGGGCGTAGGCATCAATCAGCCGGTGCTGTCGTCCGGTACCTGGGAGATTCTGATGGTGCGATCGGCCAGCATCAATACGGATCTGCTGCAATCTCACCACGCGGCGACCTGTGAGCTGGACAGCGCCCGTGGCTACTTTAACCCCGGTTGCCAATATCTGGCTTCCGGCGTGCTGGAGTGGATCCGCAAACTCTATTGGCCTGAGGTGCCCGCGCCGCAGGTTTATGAACAGATGCTGCTGGAGGCCGGGCGTATTCCGGCGGGGAGTGAAGGGGTGACCATGCGCAGCGACCTGATGGGTGATAAGCAGGCCGGGTGGCAGGGCGTCACGCTTTCCACCCAGCGCGGCCATCTCTATCGCTCGGCGTTGGAGGCGCTGTCTGTGCGCCTGCGCGAGCAGTTGGCGATGCTGGAGCAGGTGGCCGGATTTAACACTCAGGAGCTGGTCTTAGTCGGCGGTGGCAGCCGCAATGCCCTGTGGAATCAGATAAAGGCTGATACTTTGCAACTGCCGGTGAAGGTGCTGGCAAAGGCGGAAACCACGGTGTCGGGCGCGGCGATGTTTGCCTGGGCGGGAATTGGTGTTTATGGCTCAGCCGACGAGGCGCGCCAGCAGGTCAGCTTCGATTACGACACCTATTATCCCCGTTAAATTATTGGCGGATAACCGTCGTCACGGCCGAAACCTGGCCGATAATCACTTCACCGCTGCGCTCAATTTTGCTGGAATCCACCAGCAAAATGCTTTGCAGGCTCTTCTTCAGCATAAATTTTTTAAACAGCGTGTTGCCGTTATCCGTGTCCCAGATATTGCCGTCGGCATCCACGCCGTCGCAGGAGAAAATGAATAAATCGATGTCGATGTTGCGCACCATGTGCAGCGGCGAATCATTAATATAACTGGCGTATTTCCTGTCCAGCGTGCCGCCAGAGCATAAAATCTCAATCTGCGCTTTTTTCTCTAACTCGTGGCAAATTCGGTAGCTGTTGGTGTACACCGTCAGCGGCTGGTCGCGCAGTTTCTTCGCCAAGTGCCAGCAGGTTGAACTGGCATCCAACGCGATGCACATCCCCGGCGTTATCCACTCAATAGCCTTATCCGCCAGTAGGCTTTTGCGCTGGGCGTGGCTTTTCGAGCGCGACTCGAAGGCCACGCTGGGGTCGTCGAAGGGGCGTTTCAGGCTTTTCGCTTTGCCATATTCCCTCACCAGCAGGCCTTTGAGTTGCAGATATTTGAGATCCCGGCGTAGCGTCTCTTTGCTGACATTCAGTGACTCAGCGAGATCATTGACCCGCAGAGAGGCATTGCCTTTGAGTAAGGCAACAATTTCATCCAGCCGTGCCTGCTTATTCATCTTCACTGCAAACCCTTATTCGACATTCGGCGGCTCAATAAATGGCACTTTTCGGCCCGCCAAGTCAAGGATGCGCTAACTGCCCGTTTGCCGCAAAGGCGCTGAAAACGGGCGCTGGAGAGGTTTTCCGGCGTGGGTGAAATCGCGCTTTTTTCAGCGATATTTTGAAGACGGTCACACATCCACGCGGCCAACTGTTGCCAGCCGGCATCGCACCAGAAGATAGGCGCAACGTCACCACACCGCAGTTTGCCGCGCCGAGGAAATCACCATGGAAAGAAACGTTATTGCACGCCAGATAATCGACACCTGTCTGGAAATGAGCCGCATGGGCCTGAACCAAGGCACATCCGGGAATATCAGCGTTCGCTTTGGTGACGGGATGCTCATCACCCCGACCAGCGTGCCTTATGAGCAGTTGAGCGAAGATGACATCGTGTTTGTCGATGGTCAGGGCAATGCCGAAGCGGGTAAAACCCCCTCCAGCGAATGGCGTTTCCATCTGGCGATTCTGCAAGCCAAGCCGGCGGAAAACGTGGTGTTGCATAACCACGCGGTACACGCCACGGCGGTGGCGATTCTGAATAGAGAGATCCCGGCGATCCACTACATGGTGGCAGCGGCGGGTGGCAAAAAGATCCCCTGCGCGGGGTATGCGACCTATGGCACTCAGGCGCTGTCGGACCATGCGGTGACGGCGTTGACCGGCTATAAAGCCACGCTGTTGCAGCATCACGGCATGATAACCTGCGGGAAAACCTTAGAAAAAGCGCTGTGGCTGGCGCAAGAGGTGGAGGTGCTGGCGAGGCTCTATCTGCTGACGCTGGCCGTCACGCCGGAAGTGCCGTTGCTGAGTGATGAAGCCATTGATGAAGTGCTGCGCAAATTCCACGGATATGGCCTGAGTGACGTGGCCTAAACAGCCATAAAAAAGGGCACGCGAGGTGCCCTTTTCCACTATCGGCCGTTATTACAACACCTTACTCAAGAACGACTTGGTGCGCGGATTGGTTGGATTGGTAAACAACTGCTCCGGCGTGCCTTGCTCTTGGATCACGCCCTGATCGATAAACACCACGCGGTCGGCCACTTCGCGAGCAAAGCCCATTTCGTGGGTAACGATCACCATCGTCATGCCTTCCAGCGCCAGCTGTTTCATCACCGCCAGCACTTCGCCAACCAACTCCGGGTCCAGCGCCGAAGTTGGCTCATCAAACAGAATCAACGCCGGTTCCATCGCCAGTGCGCGAGCAATCGCCACGCGCTGCTGCTGACCACCGGACAGGCTGGAAGGCCAGGCGTCGATTTTGTCGATCAGACCGACCTTCTGCAGCAGCTTTTCAGCGCGCGACACGGCTTCGGCTTTCGACAACCCTTTCAAAGACATAGGCGCCATGATCAGATTTTCCAGCACCGTCATGTGCGGGAACAGGTTGAAGCGCTGGAACACCATGCCCACGCCGGAACGCAGCGTGTTCAGGTTGGTTTTCGGGTCGTGCACCGCAAAACCGTTGACCACTACTTCGCCGCCGTTTGGCTTCTCCAGCGCGTTTAAGCAGCGCAGGAAGGTACTTTTGCCAGAGCCTGACGGGCCAATCACGCAGACCACTTCCTGCTCCGCGATATCGCAAGAGATGCCGCGCAAGACGTGAGTTTCGCCAAACTGCTTCTGTAAATCCTTAACGTGAATCACTTTTGCCGAACCTCTTTTCCATGTGTTGAACCAGCAGCGACAGCAGGAACGTCAGTACCCAATAGACTAAGGAGATAGTCAGGTAGGGTTCCCAATAGGTGGCATAAGCGCCGGAAACGGTACGCGCGGCGTAGGCCAGGTCGGCCAGCCCGATAGCCGAGGCCAGCGAGGAATCTTTAACGATGGCGATGGCGTTGTTGCCCAGCGGCGGCAGAATGCGGCGAAACGCCTGCGGCAAAATCACTTTGCGCATGGTTTTGCCCCAGCCCATGCCGAGCGCGCGGGACGCTTCCATCTGGCCGTTGTCTATTGACTGAATACCGGCGCGGAAAATCTCCGACACGTAGGCACCGGCGTTCAGGGTGATCGCCACCACGCAGGAGAGGAACGCGCCGTAATCCGAACGCAGAGAGCGAGCGAAGTCCGAGGACATCAGGCCGTTGGCGACTAAAATGCCGTCACGCGGGTTAATAAATAATGGCACCAGTGCGAAGTGCACCACCATGATTTGCACAAACAGCGGCGTACCGCGGAAGGCGCTGACGTAAACGCGCACCGGCCACTGGACCGCGAAGCGCAAAATGAGTTTCCACGGACCATCATCGGCGCGGGCCATGCGACCCAGACCCAATAACAGCCCCCAGGTGGTGCCCAAAATAACGCAAATAATGGTGCATTTGATGGTCATCAACGCGCCCTGAACAAACAGCGGGGCGTATTCGGAGATGATCTCCCAACGAAATCCGGTCATGCTTTTCCTTGATTGGGGGCCGATGAAGCCCCCTTTTTATGCGTAATTACTTAGTTGGCAGGGTAGGAACGTTGCTATCGAACCAGTTGGCGTAAATCTTGGCATAGGTACCGTCGGCAATAATGGTTTTCAGACCGGCGTTGATTTTGCCCAGCAGCTCGGTGTTACCTTTCGCCACCGCGATGCCGAAGTATTGACGCTGGAATTTGCTGTCCGGAACCAGCTTCAGCGCTTTCTCAGGATGGGATTTGATGTAGTACTTCACCACGCCCACGTCGCCAACCGCCGCGCCGATACCGTCTTCAGACAGCTCTTGCAGCATCAGCGGGGTGTTGTCGAAACGTTTGATATCCGTGCTGTTTTTGCCCAGCTCGTCAGACACCACGATGTCGCCGGTGCTGGAGTTAACCACGCCCACTTTCTGGCCTTTCAAGGCCGCGACGGAGTCTACTTTTGAATCCGCTGGCACCACGATGGACTGCTCGGCCGGGAAGTAAGGAGTAGAAAAATCAACCATTTGCTGACGTTTGTCAGTGATAGTGATACCGGAAATGATGATGTCGCGGTCGCCAGAGTTCAGCGTCGCGAAGATCCCTTCCCACGGCGTGTTAACCAGTTTAACGTTGAAGTTCTCAGCCTTGGCGATGGCTTTAATGATATCAATATCAAAACCTTCCAGCTCTTTCTGGTTGTTTTCATATTCGAACGGACGGTATGTACCACCTGAGCCCACCACGTAGGTTTGCTGTGCCGCGAAAGCAGAAGTGGCGAGAGAGGAAAGCAGGCACCCGGCGAGAATAAAGGACTTAAACATGGTAACTCCTGTTGTGTTTGTTGTTTTATGCACTTAACTTGCATAAAAATACATAAATTGACGAATAGCTTCAACTAAAAACAACGGAGTTTTGTGTATTACATGGCGGGCAAGCGAGGTGGATTAAGGGTTCCAGCACCAATGCCAGGGTTCGTAAATGAAGCCCCAAGGGTTATTCGGCGGGAAGGATAGGGTGAAACCAAAACGCGCCGCGTTGACGCTAAGCCAGCGGAAAGCCTCGGTTTCGCCGAAAACGCCGGTGACTTCATCACAATCGGGGGTATTGATGTCCACCGCACGGCCTGTGTGGTGTTCGCTACAACCGGGAGGGGCCAGCGAGCTGAAAATCTTCTCGGGCGAAAGCCCGGCTTGCAGCTTCTGCTGAATCAGCCCGGCTTGATAAGCCACATCGCGCCATGCCGAAATCAGCACAATCTCCACGCCATCCTGCTCGGCGGCGCGCTTCATCGTCAGCCAGGCATCGGCAGCGGGGGCCGTCAGCCGATGGGCTTTGCCGGTTTGGTCCGTCTCGGCAATGACCAGCAGGCTGGGATCGATATCCTCGAAAAACGGCAACGCGCGGTGAGCAATCACCTGTGGGTCAATGCCCAACGCACGTAAGGCCTGTTCGGTGGTCGCAGCCAGTGGGCGGCTCATTCTTCAGCCTTGCCCAGACGGTTCATCGCCAAGGCCATCGCCCGGCCGCTGCTACGCATGTTCTGCTGATAATGGGTGGCGGCGCTGACGAAGGCGGCTAACAGCTGCTGGTCCTGCTCATGCTGCTGATATTCAGGATGCCACTGCACGCCAAGGCAAAAATCGTAGCCTTCGCACTCAATCCCTTCGATCACCCCGTCCGGCGCGACGGCGTTGACGCGGCAACCTTCGCCGACGCTTTTCACCGCCTGGTGGTGGGAGCTGTTGACCTCATAACGAGCAGCCTTCACGCAGCGAGCAAGCAGGGTATCAGCCACAATGTCGACCTGATGGCGGGCGCGCTTTTTGCCGCCAGCGTTCTCGGTATCGACCGTGGTGCTGTGCTCGAGGGCGTCAGGCAGGGCGTCGGGAATGTGCTGATGCAGGGTGCCGCCGGTCAATACCGCCAGCAGCTGTTGCCCACCGCAAATACCCAGCAAGGGCATATTGCGGCGCATTGCCCCTTGGATAATGGCGATTTCGAACTCGGTTCTGGCAGGTTTCAGGCGAATCTGGTCGCTCGACTGCTGCTCGTTAAACAGCGCGGGGGAAACATCAAACGCGCCGCCCGTGACCACGATGGCGTCGCAGAGCGACAAATACTCTTCAGCCAACTCGCCGTGATGGGGAAGCGCCAGCGGCACCGCGCCGAGCGAAGCCAGACTCGTCATATAATTTTGCCGTAACGCATACCATGGAAAATCGGCATAGCCGCCAGCCTCTTCACTATCAAGTGTCACACCAATAACCGGTTTAGAGGGAAAATTCGCGCTCATAGCTCTCCGCCGAGTTCTGTTATTAACTCAAATTAAAATGATGAGAAAAACACTTTCCTTCAACATATCAACAGGGCGGCGCGTGAAACAATACAAATTATCAATGTTTTTGTTATTTGATATTAGGTTCTGTAATGGGTTCGTTACGGTGACTGGAAAGGTTGGTTTAGAGTGGGGAAGTGGCGTGCGTGCCAACTTTACTGCTCCCACGGCGCTGGGGTATTCAGTAAAGTATGCAGACGATCATTGCTCAGGGCTGGTTTTTCAATACGAGTGACCAATTCGGTGTAAGTCTCTGGACTAACCGTTATCACTCCTTGATCCAGCAATATAGCTTGTGCGCTTTGCTCGGGTTCTAGTTTCATTTTCTAACCCTCTGAAAGGTGGGAGTTATTAATTTGGCGCCAGATAGCGCCAGCATTGCGAGTTTCAGATTGCATACTCATATTTCTTCAACACCAACTGGGTGCCTTCATTCAGCAGATCATTAATCGAATGACCTGTAGCCTGTGAAGCAATAACCAGCGCTTCATGGTAGGCCGGAGACAGTCGGGTGGTGACTTTGCCACTGAAGGATTTAAACGGATTTATCTCTTTCTCTTTGCAGACGTCGAAAAACACCTTCAGGGAAATAGCCCCTTCTTTCTTCAGCTGCTCAACACTGTCGGCATAAAAATCGGCACCGCCGTTAAGGTTTAAAAACTCGCCGCGAAACATTTCAATGTCCGGGTCAAAAGTGATGACAGCCGTGACTCCGTCAATTTTAAGGGTATTGCGCATCATGGTTTAAACCCTAATTTTTGGCATGATTTTCATACAATGATGATACCAAAAAATGACACTACGACAAGCTATTTTAGTGTCACAAAATGGTGTCATTGGTTGGTAATCTTTCTCACTTACGCTCAATTCAATGTTAGAATTCCACCCATTCACCCGAAATATACTTTCTTAATTGTTAACGCAATCTTTGCGTAGTCCTAAAACCGCCGGAGGTATTTTTCGGGATAATAAATGCCGGGTAACGGAACTCTCTGGTTGAAGGATCGTTTTCAGCTGCTTTCTTCTCATAATTAGTGCGAAGCCAATAATTTTATGCTGCCAAATACCTCTTCTCGTCCTAAGAACCGCAATAGATTGTGGTTAGTCATCGCGGTAATTATCGCGGCTATTCTGGTTTGGTATTTTGCCTTCCATCACAGCAGTTCGAGCGCGCCAGAAAAGCATGCCGGGCAGGGCCGTGGCGGTATGCGCGGTGCGGCCATGGCGGGGATGCAAACGCCAGTGCAGGCGGGGAAAGCGGAACAGGCCGACGTGCCGGTTTATCTGCGCGCGCTGGGGACCGTGGTCGCCAATGCCACGGTGACCGTCACCAGCCGGGTGGACGGTCAACTGATGAAGGTCTACTTCACCGAAGGGCAGAAAGTGGAGCAGGGGCAGCTGTTGGCGCAGATCGACCCACGCAGTTATCAGGCGACGCTGGAGCAGTATCAGGGCGACTTAGCCCAGAATCAGGCGCTGGCGAAAAGCGCCGAACTGACCCTGGCGCGCTATAAGAAACTCTACGCGCAAGACTCCTTAGCCCGACAAGATTTAGAGAGCCAGATGGCGACCGCAGGCCAGTACGCCGGTGCGGTGAAGGCCGATCAGGCGCAGATCGCCGCCGCCAAGTTGAACCTCGAATTTGCCAAAATCACCGCCCCGGTTAGCGGCCACGTCGGCCTGCGTCTGGTCGATCCGGGCAATATGGTCACCAGCGGCAGCACCACGGGCATCGTCACCATCACCCAAACTCAGCCGATTGCCGTCACCTTTAGCGTGCCGCAAAGCAATCTGCAAACCCTGCTCAAAGCCCTGCGTGGCGGGCAACAGTTGCCGACCACCGCCTTTGACCAAGACGGCAGCGAGGTGCTCGGGCAGGGCAAGTTACAGTTCATCAGCAATGAAATCGACACCAGCACTGGCAGCATCAAGCTAAAAGCCCTGTTCGACAATCAGGATGAAAAGCTCTATCCGAATCAGTTTGTAAACGCGCGTCTGCAAGTTGGCACGCTGGAAAAAGCCACGGTGATTCCGGCGGCGGCCTTGCAGCTCAGTGGCAACGGCGACTTCGTCTATGTGGTGAAAGCCGACAACTCCGTCGAGCGCCGCGAAGTGAAAGCAGGCCCGGCCTTTGGCGACGACAAAGTGGCGATTCTGTCCGGCATTCAGCTGGGTGAGCAGGTAGTGACGACCGGCATTGACCACCTGAATAATGGCAGCAAGGTGCAGGTGGTGACCGCCAGCGCCGAGGATGAAGCCACCGCCAGCAAGGCCGGAAGCTCGAAACAGCGCGCTGAACAAGGCGGCGTTGATAAGGCCACCACCGGCAAAGACAGCGGGTCGAAATGAATCCATCACGCCTCTTTATCCAAAGGCCGGTCGCTACCATCCTGCTGATGGTGGCGGTGATGCTGTCGGGCATTTTCGCCTACAACATGCTGTCTACCTCGGCCTTGCCGCAGGTGGATTACCCGACCATTCAGGTGACCACGCTCTACCCGGGCGCCAGTCCGGACGTCATGGCGTCGGGCATTACCGCGCCGCTCGAGCGCCAGCTTGGGCAGATGGCCGGGCTGAGCCAGATGTATTCCACCAGCGCCAGCGGCTCGTCGATTATCACCCTGAAGTTCTCGCTAGACCTCTCTCTCGACGTCGCCGAGCAGGAAGTGCAGGCGGCGATCAACGCGGCGGACAACCTGCTGCCAAAGGACTTGCCGAACCCGCCAACCTACAAAAAGGTTAACCCGGCTGATAGCGCGGTGCTGACCATGGCAGTCACCTCTGAGTCGCTGCCGCTGACCAAAGTGCAGGATCTGGTGAACACCCGCGTCGCACTGAAGCTGTCGCAGATTTCCGGCGTCGGCATGGTGACGCTGGCCGGCGGCAATCAACCGGCAATTCGCGTGCAGGTCAATCCGCGCGCGCTGGCGGCCCACAATCTGACGCTGGAAGACATCAACACGCTGATTGGCAACAGTAATGTTAACGGCTCGAAGGGCGGTTTCGACGGCAAGCACCACTCCATCACCATTGACGCCAACGACCAGCTGCGCACCGCGGCGGAGTACGTCAACCTGATTGTCACCTACCAAAACGGTGCGGCGCTGCGCCTGCGCGACATCGCCACGCTCTCCGAAGCGCCGGAAAACCAGTATTTATCGGCCTGGGCCAACAAGCAGCCAGCGATTATCATCAGCGTTCAACGCCAGCCGGGGGCCAACGTGATTGCGGTGGTGGACGGCATCAAGCGCCAGTTACCGACTCTTCAGGCCGCGCTGCCAGACTCGGTCAAAGTCACCATTTTGTCCGACCGAACCCAGACCATTCGCGCCTCCATCAGCGACGTGCAGTTCGAGCTGATGCTCTCTATCGCGCTGGTGGTGATGGTCACCTTCCTTTTCCTGCGCAACGTGGCGGCGACGCTTATCCCGAGCGTCGCGGTGCCGCTGTCGCTGATTGGCACCTTTGGCGTGATGTACCTGTGCGGTTTCAGCCTCAATAACCTGTCGCTGATGGCGCTGACCGTCGCCACCGGCTTTGTTATCGATGACGCCATCGTGGTGGTGGAAAACATTACCCGGCGGCTGGAAGAGGGTGAAACGCCGATGCAGGCGGCGCTCAAAGGCTCGGCGCAAATCGGCTTCACCATTATCTCTTTGACCTTCTCACTGATCGCGGTGCTGATCCCGCTGCTGTTTATGGGGGACGTGGTTGGGCGGCTGTTCCGCGAATTTGCTATCACGCTGGCGGTGTCGATATTGGTGTCGATGGTGGTCTCCTTGACCCTCACGCCAATGCTCTGCGCCTATTTGCTGCGCCACATTCCCGAAGAGAAACAGAGCCGGTTCTACCGCAAAGGCGGCCAAATTTTTGACCGACTGATTGCCGGTTATGACCGTCTGCTGATCGTGGTGCTGAATCATCAGCGCATCACTCTGCTAGTGGCGGCGGCGACCTTAGTATTCACCGCGCTGCTCTATGTGATGGTGCCGAAGGGCTTCTTCCCGTCGCAAGATACCGGCATGATCCAAGGCATCACTCAGGCGTCGCAGGATGTCTCTTTCGGCGAAATGGGCCGGCGCCAGCAGATGCTGACGGCGGCTATTTTGCAAGATCCGGCGGTGGACAGCGTCTCTTCCACCATAGGTGTGGACGGCAATAACACCAGCCTGAACAGCGGCCGCCTGCAAATTAACCTAAAATCTTTTGACCAGCGTGACGAGCGCGCTCCGGCGATTATTGCCCGCCTGAAGCAAGAAACCGCCTCGGTGCCGGGTATTTCGCTCTACATGCAGGCGTCGCAGGATTTAACCGTGGACGATCAGGTCACGCCAAGCCAGTACCAGTTCACCCTCGACGATGCCGACAGTGAAAATCTGGTGACCTGGACGCCGAAGCTGACCGAAAAACTCAGCCAACTGCCGGAATTCAGCGACGTGGTCAGCAACCTGCAAAATCAGGGGCAGGTGGCCTATGTCGAGCTGGACCGCGACGCCGCGGCGCGTTTTGGCATTACCGCGTCGGATGTCGATACCGCGCTGTATAACGCCTTCGGCCAGCGTCTGGTGTCCACCATCTTTACCCAGTCGAACCAGTACCGCGTGGTGCTGGAAGTTGCGCCGCAGTATCAGCAGTCTCCGGCGTCGTTCGACGACATCTATCTGGCGACCAGCAACACTAACTCGTCCTCGTCGGCTTCCACCGATGCCAACAGCACGACCACCACCAGTGCCTCGGGCTCGACCACCTCGACGTCCGACACCGGCACTTCCACCAGCTCGGCGACGGGCATGGTCAAGCTGACCTCGATTGCCAAAATCCATATGCGCACCGGCGCGCTGTTGCAGGCGCGGTTGAACCAGTTCCCGACGGTGACCGTTTCCTTCAACGTCAAAGACGGCTATTCGCTGGAGCAGGCGCAGGCCGCCGTCAAGCAGAGCATGGCCGAGCTGAAGGTGCCGGACAGCATCACGTTGCGCTATCAGGGGGCCGCTGCCTCGTTTGAAAGCGCCACCGGCAACACCCTGTGGCTGATCCTCGCCGCGCTGCTGACTATGTACGTGGTGCTGGGTATTTTGTATGAAAGCTTCATTCACCCGGTGACCATTCTGTCGACGTTGCCGTCGGCGGCGGTGGGGGCGCTGCTTTCGCTGCTGTTTGCCGATACCGAGTTCAGCCTGATCGCACTAATTGGCGTTATTTTGCTGATTGGTATCGTGAAAAAGAACGCCATTATGATGATCGACTTTGCGCTGGAGGCCGAAACCAAGCACGGCATGTCGCCGCGCGAAGCCATTCATCAGGCCTGTTTGCTGCGATTCCGCCCAATCTTGATGACCACCATGGCGGCGCTGCTCGGCGCACTGCCGCTGATGCTCGCCAGTGGATCGGGTGCTGAACTGCGCCAGCCGCTGGGCTTGGTGATTGTCGGCGGGCTGATTTTCAGTCAGGTACTGACCCTGTTCTCCACGCCGGTGATTTACCTGATGTTTGACCGTCTGGCGACCCGCTGGAACCCGCGCCTGAAGCGCAAACGCGCCGCTAAGCTGAACCAACAGCAGGCTGGCGAATAGATGAATATCTCGCGCTTTTTCATCTTCCGGCCCGTCACCACGCTGCTGCTAACCAGCGCGGTGCTGCTGCTCGGACTGCTGGGCTATCGTCTTTTGCCGGTGGCTCCGCTGCCGCAGTTGGACCTGCCGGTGATTCTGGTGAGCGCCAGCCTGCCGGGAGCCAGCCCGGAAACCATGGCGGCCACGGTGGCGACGCCGCTGGAGCGCGCGCTGGGGCAGATTGCAGGCGTTACCGAGATGACCTCCAGCAGCTCGCAGGGCACCACCAGCGTGGTGCTGCAGTTCGACCTCGACCGTGAAATCAACGGCGCGGCGCGCGACGTGCAGGCGGCGATTAACGCCTCGCGGGCGCTACTGCCGAGCAGCATGCCGTCGCTGCCGACCTACCGCAAAGCCAACCCGTCCGACGCGCCGATCATCATGCTCTCTCTGACTTCGGCCACGCGCAGCAAGGGCGAGCTGTACGACATTGCCTCCAGCCAGTTGCAGCAAAAAATCGCGCAGGTGAACGGCGTGGGGCAGGTTTCGATTGTCGGCTCGGCGCTGCCTGGCGTGCGTATTGACCTGCGCCCGGAGGCGATCAGCCATTACGGCATTTCCCTCGACACCATTCGCGCCGCCATTGCTAACAGCACCACCAACTTGCCGAAGGGCGTGCTGCAAGGCTCGAACCAGTCGTGGATGATTGAAGGTAACGGCCAGCAGAGCACGGCGGCGCAGTACAAAACCCTGATTGTGACTTATATCAAGGGCGCGGCCATTCGCCTGAGCGACGTCGCCAATGTCTATGATTCGGTTGAAGATAAATACAACGTAGGCTACTACAACAGCACGCCGTCGGTGATGCTGGGCGTGACCCGGCAGGCCGGGGCCAACATGCTGGAAACCATTCAGGCAATTAAAAATGCGTTGCCGCAAATGGAAGAGAACCTGCCGGGCGACGTCGAGCTGCACATCGCGCTGGACCGTTCCGGCACCATTTCTGGCTCGCTGCGCGCCACTGAGGTAACCCTGCTGGAAGCCACGGTGCTGGTGATCGCGGTGGTGTTCGTCTTCCTGCGCAACCTACAGGCGGTGATCATTCCGGCGCTGGCGCTGCCCGTCTCGCTGATTGGCACCTGCTCGGTGATGTACCTGCTGGGCTACAGTCTGGATAACCTGTCGCTGATGGCGCTGATTATCGCCACCGGCTTCGTGGTGGATGACGCCATCGTGGTGCTGGAGAACATTACCCGGCATATCGAAGAGGGGCTGGGGCCAGTGCGCGCGGCAATCAAAGGCGCGCAGGAAGTGAGCTTTACCGTGCTGTCGATGACCCTTTCGCTGGTGGCGGTGTTTATTCCGCTGCTGCTGATGGGCGGCATCCTCGGGCGGCTGTTCCGCGAGTTCGCCGTCACGCTCACCGTCTCGCTGGTGATTTCGATGCTGGTTTCTCTGAGCCTGACCCCGATGCTGTGCGCCCGTTTTCTGCGGCGTAAACCGGCGGTGGAAAAGCGACAGCCGCGCATTTATCGCCTGATTGAACATTGGCTTAATCGCCTGCTGGCGGGCTATGCGGCGGCCCTCGGCTGGGTGATGCGCCACCAGTTGATCACCATGTTCGGCCTGCTGCTGACCATCATGCTTAACTTCTACCTGTACACCGTGGTGGAGAAGGGCTTCTTCCCCGAGCAGGATACCGGCATGCTGATGGGCATGATGCGCGCGGATCAAAACACCTCATTCCAGACCATTCAGCCGAAACTGCTGGAGTACAGCAAGATCATTCAAGACGATCCGGCGGTGGACGCGGTAATGAGTTCGGCGGGCAGCGGCGGCTTTGGTTCGCGCAACACCGCGCTGTTCTTCGTTCGCCTGAAAGACATTAAAGACCGCACCGCCACCGCCAGCCAAGTGGCCAACCGCCTGATGGCGAAAACCAGCAAACTGGCCGGGGCGCAGCTGTTTATGCAAGCCGCACAGGACCTGCGAGTCGGCGCGCGTAGTGCTAACGCGCAATACCAGTACAGCCTGCAAGCCGATGACCTTTCGCTGCTGCGCGAGTGGGGGCCGAAGGTCAAAGCCGCGCTGGAGAAGCTGCCGCAGCTGACCGGCGTGGATTCTGACTCGCAAACCGGCGGGCAGGAAGTGATGTTGAACATTGACCGCGACAAGGCCACGCGGCTGGGGGTTAACATCAAGATGATCGACACGCTGCTCAATAACGCCTTCAGCCAGCGGCAGATCGCCACCATCTACAAGACGCTGAACCAGTACCACGTGGTGATGAATCTGACCGACGACTACACCAGCAATCCTGACGTGCTAAACCAGCTTTACGTGGTCACGGACAGTGGCGAGCAGGTGCCGCTGTCGGCCTTCACCACCTTTAGCGGAGCCAACGCGCCGCTGTCGGTGGCGCATCAGGGGCAGTCGGCAACCACCACGCTGGCCTTTAACTTGTCCGACGGCGTGGCGCTGGGGGATGCCCAACAGCTGATTAAAACCACCATGGCGAAAATCGGCCTGCCGGACACGGTTCAGGCAGGGTTTGCCGGTACGGCGCAGGCTTTCGACTCGTCGGTAAGCATGATGCCGTGGCTGATTTTGGCGGCGCTGGCGGCGGTGTATATCGTGCTCGGCATGCTCTATGAGAGTTACATTCATCCGCTGACCATTCTGTCCACGCTGCCCTCCGCCGGGCTGGGCGCGCTGCTGCTGATGCTGCTGACCAACACCCAGCTGACGGTGATCGCGCTGATCGGCATCTTGCTGCTGATTGGGATTGTGAAGAAGAATGCGATCATGATGATCGACTTCGCGCTCGACGCCGAGCGCCGCCTCGGGTTGACGCCGCAGCAGGCGATCACCCAGGCCTGCCTGATGCGTTTTCGCCCGATCTTGATGACCACGCTGGCGGCCTTCTTTGGTGCCTTGCCTCTGGCGCTGGGCAGCGGCGGCGACGCCGACCTGCGCAGTCCGCTAGGCTTGGCGATCGCCGGTGGTCTGGCCCTGAGCCAGATTTTGACCCTGTTCACCACGCCGGTGGTCTATCTCTATATGGACCGTTCGAGCCGGGCGACGCGCCGTTTATGGCATCGCCTGCGCCCGCACCATGAGCCATCGCCAACGGCAGGTTCACATGACTAATTCATTGAAAAGCGAAACGACTTTGATGACATTGCGTAATTCCGGCTCCGCCGTTTTCCGTCTCGCCCCGCTGGCGTTGGCATTGCTGCTGGTGGGTTGTACCGTCGGGCCTGACTATCAGCGGCCTTCGGCCCCTCTCTCTTTGGAGTTTAAAGAGGCTAAGGGCTGGACGGCGGCCATCCCGAAGGATACCCAAACCAAGGGCGACTGGTGGGCGGTGTATCAGGACCCTGAGCTGTCGTCTTTGCTGAGTCAGGTACAGATTTCCAACCAAAACGTAGCCCAGTACGCTGCGCAATATCGCCAGGCGCAGGCGCTGGTTTCCGAGGCGCGCGCCGGGCTGTTCCCGACGATTAGCGCCACCGGCGACAGCACGCGCAGCGGCACGGCGCAGGCGGTGACCAAGCAGCAGTCGGCCAAGCTTAGCGCCAGCTGGGAGCTCGACCTGTGGGGCAAACTGCGTCGCACCGTGGAGCAGGACCGGGCCAGCGCGCAGGCCAGCAAGGCCGAGCTGGCGAACGCCACGCTGAGCGCCCAGTCTGAGCTGGCGCAGGACTACTTCCAACTGCGGGTGATGGATGAACAAATCGCGCTGTATCAGCGCAGCATTGCCGCCTACGAGCGCTACCTGACGGTGATCCAGAACCAGTATGAAGGCGGTAATACCTCGCGCGCCACGCTGGCTCAGGCGCAAACTCAGCTGGAAAGCACCCGCGCCTCGGCGCTGGAAGCCCAGTGGCAGCGCGCTCAGCTGGAGCACGCCATCGCGGTGCTGATCGGCAAGCCGCCGGCGCAGTTCACCCTCACCGCGCGGGAGATCAAATTCACCCTGCCGTCGATCCCACCGGGCCTGCCGTCACAGCTGTTGCAGCGCCGCCCTGATATCGCCATTGCCGAGCGCAACATGGCCTCGGCCAACGCGGCGGTGGGCGTGGCGACCGCGGCCTATTACCCGGATCTGACCCTCAGCGCCAGCGGCGGTTTTGCCAGTGACGCCTTCCACAACCTGTTCTCCCTGCCGAACCGCGTCTGGTCGTTGGGACCGGAACTGAGCCAGACGGTGCTCGACTTCGGCGCGACTAGCAGCCGCGTAGCGCAGGCCGAGGCGGCCTATGACGCGCAGGTGGCCGCCTATCGCCAGAGCGTGTTAGGGGCGTTGCAGGAAGTGGAAGATTATCTGGTCGAGCTGCGCACGCTGGATGCCCAGACGCTGGCCCAGCAGCGCGCCGCCGACGCTGCCAAGGAGTCGGCGCGGGTGACTTACAACCAATATCAGGCGGGGATGATCGACTATCTCGACGTCGCCACCACTGAGAACACCAGCCTCAGCCAGCAGCAAAACGTCCTGTCCCTGCTCAGCACCCAGATGGTCACCAGCGTTAAGCTGATTGCCGCGCTGGGCGGCGGCTGGAATGGCGATGTAGGTCAGTAAAGTTTTAGATTCAGCTAAAGAAAAGGCCAGCGCTGAGCTGGCCTTTTTGCTTTGGTTTTGGGCCTATTTTGAGGCGTCGCGTGCCGCTTTCACCTGTTCGGCGGTGACAGCTTCGGCCTGATTTCCCCAGCTGCCGCGCAGCGTGTTGGTCAGCTCCGCCACCTGCTGATCGTTCAGCGCCCAGCCGTATCCCGGCATGGTTTTTGACATATGCTCTGCGGTAACTGGCGTCTGCCCGCCACTCAGGATAACCCGCAGCAGGGTTTGTGGATTTGGCGAGGTGACCGTCACATTGCCCGCCAGCGCCGGAATGTTGAAGTCCTGACCTTCGCCCTGAGTGCCGTGACAGGTCGAGCAGTAGCGCGCGTAGGTCTGCTGGCCGCTGGCGGTGACAGTTGCCGGTTTCGCCGGGGACCCGGCTGGCTCCGCTTTCAGACTCAACAGATAAACCGCCATGCTGTTGAGGTCGGCGTCGGTCATGAACTGCGTGCTGTTGGTGATCACTTCGCCCATCGGCCCGCTGACCGCCGCGTGGGTGTTGCGGCCCGTTTTCAGCAGGGTAACCAGCTCTTGCTGGCTGCCTTTTATGCCGCGCAGGGAAGGGGCGTACCAGCCGTCCAGCTCGCCGCCGCTGAGGAATTTAGCGTCGCTTTCATCCTCGGCTTTCTCCTGCTGCGCCCAGCCCCGTGGCGTATGGCAGGCACCGCAGTGCCCCGCACCTTGCACCAAGTACGCGCCGCGATTCCACTCCTCGCTTTGATCGGCCCGTGGCTTAAATTCGCCGGAGGAGAGGAACAGCGAGTTCCACACCCGCAGCGGCCAGCGCATTGACAGTGGCCAGCTGATGGGGTTTTCGCGATTGGCTTCTGGCTGGGGTTTCACCTCATCCATCAGATAGGCGTAGAGCGCGCGCATGTCCCTGTCGCTCATTTTGGCATAAGACGTATAAGGCATGGCCGGGTAGAGCGGGTGGCCGTCTTTGGCGATGCCTTGGCGCATGGCTTTGTCGAAATCGTCAAAGCTGTAATTACCGATTCCGGCGGTTTTGTCTGGCGTGATATTGGTGGAGTAAATGTCGCCAATCGGCGTGGCAAAGCGCAGCCCGCCCGCCATGTCGCGGCCCTGCGGCGCAGTGTGGCAGGCGGCGCAGTCGGCAGCTTTGGCGACATATTCCCCTTCGGACATCGCCAGCGCCGAGGAGCTGGCCACCATCAGCACGGTAAACATCATCAACTTTTTCATGCGTTCACCTTCTTCATGGCGGTCAGTTCGTTGACGGCGCGCCACGCCTGATCGATGGCCGAGTTGGCGTACGGGCTCCAGTCTGCATCAGAGTTGGCAATGGTAATGCGGCCGACCGGTTGGCGGGCGCGCTGAATGGTTTTCTGCGCTTCGGCTTCATCATCGAACATGCCGCTGAGGAAGTAGGAGTAGCCGTGGGACCAGCGATTGACGGTGATCGCCATGATGTCGCGCTCATGGTCAAAACCGGCCTCGCCGAACATGCCTTGCAGCTGCTCGCGGATCATCTTCTCGTGGGCGTCAAACGAGGTGCCCAGCAATAAAGCCCGTCCCTTGCGCGACTGCTCGCGCGGGCTGAGGCCGCTGCCCGGCAGGGTCGGCACGTAAACCATGTGCAGGCCAATCGGCTGGTTCGGGTCGCGCGGATGCTGATAGCCGCCCATATTGACCGGGTAGTCGAGCTTGACGCGGCTGTAGGGCGCGGCGGGGGAGTAAATCTCATGTACGCCAAGCTTGATGAACGGCTGCCAGTTGCGGATCACCACTTTGGAATAGACCAGCGGCGCTTTGACGTTCTCCTTCAGCGCGGCCTTTTGCTCTTCCGCCATTTCCGGCACCAGATAGGGGATCATCATGTTGTAACCGGCCATCACCGCCTGCCCGGCGCGCACGCGATGCAGCTTGCTGCCGGTCATGTAGGTCACTTCCACCGCAGGCTTGCCCTGATGCTCAATGTTTTCAACGTGCATGCCGGTGCTGTTCAGGCGCAGGCGCACCGGCGCGCCGTCGCGGTCGAGCTGGCTGTAATCGAATTTCGCCAGCACCACGTCGTCCATGGTGCTGCCCGGCGCCACTTCGGGGATCAGATGGCGCACCATCAGCCGCGCCAGACCGGCGTTGCCGTCCGGGAAGTGGAAGATGTAAGGCTCGTCGAGGTCGGCGAGGGATTCGGCATCCAGCGGCGGTAGGCCCATGCCTTCCAGACCCGGCAGGGCGCAGATCCGCGCGTCGCTGCACGAGGTGGCGTCAATGCCCACGGCCTGGAAATCGTTGGTCCGCTGCTGGAAGTAGCGAATGGCGATTTCGCTCAAGCCCACTTTTTCGCGCAGGAACTGGGTGTAGCTGTGGCTATCGACCCACTCGATTTTCTGCTCTTTGCTCATGCCTGCCAGATAATCTTTTGACTCCGTATGTAGCGCAATCAGCGCCTTACGGTCGGCGTCCGACAGCGGGAAATCGCTGATAAAGTCGCTGATGTCGCGGCCGTTGAGGCGCTCTGGCGGGATGTCATCGGCCACGGCGCGGCCCGGATCGCCACTGACGATTTTATCCACGCCGAAGTTTTTGCGGTCGAAATAGACGCCGCGGCTGAGGTGCAGGTCCGGATAGAAGGTCTGGTCGAAGTCTTTCGCCATGCGCTCAATATCGACATCCAGCGTCTTCAGCAGGCCCATCGCCACCGGGCTGAAATTGGTGCGCGGTGACTGAAAAGACTCACTGCCGCCGTAGCCGAGAATAGTTTTATCTTCGACGTGAAATTCATTGCGCTTGGCGTGACCGCCAAAGTCGTC